>Ga0129316_1000009_pt1 | contig 192560 bp, 180 predicted proteins | sample Cm1ome_2_FD_94429 | JGI IMG/M metagenome (GOLD analysis project Ga0129316, IMG submission 94429) | Eastern black-and-white colobus group fecal microbial communities from Wisconsin, USA - Cm1022B metagenome | ecosystem: Host-associated > Mammals > Digestive system > Large intestine > Fecal...
GGATACTCTCAAAAAATCCGCAGCTTTCAATGGTTGTTACCATTTCAGCAGGTAAGGTTGTTTGATTGGGCGTACCGAATCCCGCAGATGTCATAATGGTTGAAATCGTACCTTGTACGATGTCGAACAGGGCAAGCATAAGCTCCAGCCCGTAGGTAATCACACCTTTGGCAATGGCAAATCGAATGAACAGCTTTAATGCGTGTTCCGGTTTCTTTACATCGGTAAAGCTGCCGCAGGTGCGAACCACACCGACAACAAAAAACAGAACAAGCAGGGCAAGACCGATAGCCTGAACCGCTCCGTTGATATTCACCATTACCGACCAAATACTGCCGCCTTTGAACTGCTGCGGCGAAGTGGTAAGCAACTGCCATATTTCCGATAGCTTGCTGTTCCAAGTTTCAAGGGCATTTTCGAGGTTCTGAACTACCCAGTTATCACTCATCTGTTTGCACCTCCTTTAAGATTAGGGGCATACCTGAAATGCCAGGTATGCCCCGTTTGATAACTGTGTTCTCTTAACCGGTAATAAGGGTCAGGATTTCCTTTGCAAAGGTAATGATGATACCGCCCGCAAGGGTCAGGAAACCGTTGGCTCTCTGAGACGGGTCGTGAGACTTCAAAGAGAGACCGACCTGAACGATACCGAAGCCAAGCAGGATAAGACCGATGGCACGGATAAGTCCGAAGATGAAGTCGGACAGATTGTTGACTACGGTAATCGGGTCGCTGGCGGCAAAAGCGGTAACGCTCATGCCGCAGACAAGAGTTGCTGCTGCGATTACGGCGCAGTAGGCACGGAAGCCTTTCTGAACCTTTCCGGTCATAGGCAGCTTCTGAGTAGTTTTCTTTTCGTTGTTCTTCTTAAAAATGTTCATTGTGTTTTCCTCCGTTAAAATAAGTTTTTATTTACTTCAAAATCCTCATCGGACAGAAGCTCGTAATTGGTTTCTCCATAGCTTTCCTCCGGAAGTTCCTCCGGGTCAATAGAAAGAACGGAAATTGATGAGTGCTTGATGGTAACTTCACCGTGCTTATAGGCAGAAGCCTTTCCATCGGTTGTAAGTGCCACATTCGGGTGCTTCAAGATGTCATACTTGAAGTCCATAACAGGGCGTTCTCCACGAATAAACAGAATTGCATATTGGTTATCAAGCATACGAACCTCATCAGGGGTAAGAAGCTCTCGACCGCTAATCTGATAATTGGTGGAGTAGTTACCGCTTCGCCCGGTACTCTTTCCGAAAGTGTTGGTATCAATGGTTTCCTTGCCGAGAAGCTCGGACACATATTTGTGGGTGCTTTGCTCGTTGCCGCCGAGATATAAAAACTCGTCGCAGTTGCCCACAATGCTTTCCCATTGCTTTTCAAACAAGGCTTTTAACTGAGCCAAGTTCTGCAAGATGATACTTACCGACACTCCACGGAAACGCATAACCGACAGTATCTTGTCAAAGTCATCGGGCAGGCTCACATTCGCAAACTCGTCCATTAGGAAATGAACGGGAACAGGAAGTGAGCCGCCGTGAATATGGTCGGCAGCATAAAACAACTGCTGAAAAAGCTGTGTGTAAAGGATAGATACCAAGAAATTAAAGCTGGAATCGTTGTCCGGTATCAAAGCAAACAGAGCGACCTTTTTCTCTCCGAGTGATGGGAGGTCAAGCTCGTCTGTGGTGGTTAATGAAGCAAGACTTTCAAGGTTGAACTTTTCCAGTCTTGCCGCAAGGGTTATCTGTATGGACTTTAAGGTTTTCGCCGCACCTGAATGATAGGAACGGTAATACTTCAAAGCGATGTGGTCGGGATTTGACATCTCCAATTCCGCAAACAGTTCATCAAGGGGAGAAGGTCGTGTGTCCTCCTCGTCCTCAATCGACCCAGCTCTGAGCATTTCCATTACCATTGCAAAGTTCTGTTCATCTTCGGGTGCTTCGTAATGAAGATAGAATACAAGTGCAAGCAGAAGCATTGAAGCAGAGGTATCCCAAAAAGGGTCTTGTGCCTGACTGCCTTTCGGAGTGGTACTCTTAAAAAGGTTCGTCACGAGCTTTTGCACATCGTTATCATTCTGCAAATAGACAAACGGGTTATAGCAATGGCTTTTCTCCATTGAAATCAAATCGAGAACACGGACTTCATAGCCTTTGCTTTCAAGCAGCTTTCCGGTATCTCGAAGAATTTCGCCCTTTGGGTCAAGAATGACAAATGATGTGTTGCACTGCATAAGATTCGGCTTGCAGTAAAACCTTGTCTTACCGGCTCCCGAACCGCCGCACACAAGGGTATTTAAGTTTCTTCGGTGCTTCTTCGCATTGAGTCCGATACAGACATTTTGCGTCATCAGCTTGTTTGCAGAAGCCGGAGACTGTCTGTATTTTTTATTTACGGCTCTTGCATTGCCCCATTTCGCAGAGCCGTGTTCTTCACGCCTTCGGTAATTCTTCTGTGTCGAGAAGTAAATCCCAATACCCATTGCATAGCAGAGAAGCAAAACGAGGACAGTTTTTAGGCTGTCCTCGCATAGCTCAATATGAAATGGGTTGTTGAACGCTGTTAATAGGCTTGGCAGTATTTCCGGCAATCCTCCTTTTACAGAGGGTGCAATCAGAAGTGCCAGCCATACGACCGGAATAATACCGATGACGGAAAGAATAATAGCAGACTGCCTTTCGTTATCTCGATTCACAGGAGCGTTCCTTTTCGATAACTCTGAACTTTTTCTTTGGGGCAGTTCCGACCTTGATGATAAGGTCGTCCACCGCATCAGTAGATTTACCCTCGTTCATCAAATCTGTTTTCTCATCGTTGAGAGAACGGATTATAATGCCGTGTTCGTAATCGTCCAATGCGATATGGTACATTTCTTCCTTCGCCATAGTCTCACCTTATCTTTCGTAATCTTTGCTTCGTTCCTGCTTTTTCTTGTAAAGCTCATCGGAAACACGGGAGTGAATATCCGCCATTGCATTTCTCGTCTTGGAAAGCTCATAGCGAATGTCCTTCGGCTCTTTGCCGGCAAGCTTTTCAGGAATACGGTTGATAGCAAAATTCTGTGTATCGACGCCGTACTTCTTGCAAAGCATATATCCGATACATACTGCCTGAAAGCCCATATCCGCTCTGCTGTAACTGTCGCTGTTGATAGAGAGCTGTGCGTGGCCAAGTTCCTGTGCTACGCACTGAGCGACCGCAACGCTGTCTCCTACATCACGCTTTACATACAAGGTCTGTTCCTCGTTGTTGTAAAACGCCGCCATATTGGGATACGGAAGCTCATTTGTGGCTTCCACTTCTACCGGGGAAGAATCCAGCATAACGGTAATGAGTGCTTTCGGGTCTCGGTTGACAGTCGGTGCAGGCGGTCTCTTCCCGTTGGTCTGCGAAACATCAAAGACCTTTTTCACATTGTAGGAAATGCCGGTAGTACCGTCTCTCTTGGCATACTCGACAGGTTCAAGAATGGAAATGCTTTTCGCACCTTTCTGAATTTTCACATTGTCCTTGCTCCAGTCGTCAAAGTTTTTGAGCTGGCTTGCTTCGGGAAGCTGCTTGAAAATCAGAAGTGCGTTGACCGCAGAGTATCTGTCAAGACGGCTCTGCGTATCAAGGAACGCTTTGAACTTTTCCGGGTCGGAAACAATCGCCTTTGCGGTGTCGTCCGCCATCTGATATACGGCTTCTTTTTCAGCCTTCATCTTCTCGGCATATTCCTCTTTGGAAAGCCTGTTTCTCTGCTGTCCTGCCTTAGCAGGGGTAAAATTGTTTGTCATTGCGATTACCTCTCTTTCACATTTTTGCTTTTTGGTTTCGGCTGCTGGTGTACGGTCTGTGCCGGGGTGTTCTTAACCTCCGGCTTTGATACCTCCGGCTCTTTGCGTTCTGCTTCTTTCTGCTGCTTGGACTGTGCCTTGTATCGGTCGAGCTTTGCTTTCACCGACGGCTTTCTCTGTCTGTCGCTGACAGTACCCTTATCAGTTTGCATATCTACCGGCTCTGAGTTTTGCCTTGACGGAGGGTTTTTGTCCGTTTTGGCGACTGTGGGGTTTGACTGGGAATACCCCTCTTTCTGAATAGGCTTTCTGACGGCTTCCTCAGTGATGATTTCGTTTTTGGTTTTCGTCGGATTGTCTTTCTCCAAAGCTTCTCGCTTTTCGACAGCCTTCTGAGACTCGGTGACAATCGCAGCCTTATCAACTTTACCGAGTTCAAATCTCTCAACGATTCTCTGAATTTTGGAAGCGTCCTCTGCACGGGCAATAATATCAATCGGTACATTATCGCCCTTTGTGTTTTTATCCCTGAGTACGCAGTATAGAACGCCGTAGCGTTTTGCCTGCTCGGTAAACTTCTTCAAGTCCTTGTTAGGGATAGAAAACACCTTCAGCTCCTTGCCCGACTTAATCATATTGGTAAGTCGAGCCTTGCCTTTTGTTTTCTGTTCCTGTTTGAGAACAGAGACTAATAGAACGGCAATATTCTTTGCTGCCGCTCCGCTTAATTTTGCGGCTACTTCAAAGCCCTCAAGCGATAGCCTGACGACCTGTTCCGCCGCATCACCTCCGTTTGTCATTACGGTTCTGCTCCTTTCGTTCGTGTTTTTCTTCGTAAACTCTAACTGTTTCAAGGTTGGCTTCAATGACCTTTGACCTTTCGGCTATGTCATCACAAAGACCGACCTCTTTGCGGAGAGTCCACAGCTTGCTCGTGATTGCCGTAATCTGCTCTTTGACATTTGATAGCTCATCGTCACTCAAATTTCTTCTTAACTGTTTTCGCAGGTGCGTTCTATCGTTAGTCAGGGATTTGATTTGCGACAACACGGACTCTTTATATGAGAAAAGCTGCTCGTCGGTAGAAATGTTCTCCCGTCCAAGCAGCCTTGTCTCCTGAGTGATTTTGTCGAGCTTCAGCAAATCTTCTTTCAAAAGATAGTGAAGCCTTGCGGTATTCTGTTTTTTGTACTTCGGCAGATAACCGAGCTTATAGCAGTAATGCAGATACAGCCCATACAGTCCGCCGACCTTTTTGATTTTATGTTCTCTTGTGGGCAATCGGTACTGTCTGACTCTTACCGTTTCCTTTGCAAAAGGAACGATAAGAACCTTTTGATTTTCCGTCAGCCTACGCTTGATTGCGTCCTCGGTATAATTCTCTCCGAGGGATTTAAGTCGTATCGGCTTCTTGTATCCTTTCGGAACAATCGTCCAATACTTTCGGCTGTCGCTGAGACAATGCTCATATCCCATCTGCGTGAGAATATAATCAAATGTCTTTAGGTTGGTGCTGTGTGCAATCGCTTCATCAATGGCGTCACGGGTAATGGAGTATCGGCTCGGCATACCGGCTTGTTCCTGGTTGTAGTAATAAGAGGATTGCTTACTGCGGTTCGGGTTCGGATTGTAATACAGTCCGTACTTTTCACAGAGACGGTCGGCAACCAAACGGAACTTGAACCACGCTTTTTCATCGCCCCATAACCGCTTGCCGTCCACAAAAGAAACGGAATTGATTACATAATGGCAGTGCAGGTGCTTCGTGTTCAGATGAGTAGTAACCACCACCTGAAATCTTTTGCCCCACACTTCGTTTGCAAATTCCATTCCGATTTTCTGTGCAAGCTCCGGGGATATGTCCTGTTCCTTAAAGCTCAGGTATCCGTGATAGGCTTGAATGCCATCGTCTTTTCCGTATGCTTTTTTCACAGACACAAACTGGTCTCTTGCGGTCGCAGGGTTGCAGTTGATACCCTCTACGAAAAATTCACGCTCGGTTTTTTCTTCGTCCTTTGCATAGCTGAGGACATCACGGAGAGCCTGATACTGTTCCTCGGTGTAAATGTCTGCCGCCGTCTTTTCGGGATTGGCAGCATAGTCGATTACCTGACCGAGCCTTGATGTGACCGACCACAATTTACTTACTGCCATTTCATATCGCTCTTATCGGGTCTTAAAAAAGTACGCTCCACATCAGCCTGAAACTTGTGCCAACGCTCGGCTTCCTTTTTAAGCTGCGGTGCGTCCACAAATCCGAGGGTGTTTGCTTTTGCCGCAAGCTGATTGATGTTGTTGCCGATAGCAGAAAGCTCACGCATAACATCGTAAAATCTTTCGTCGGGCTTTTCTCTCGGCTCGTAGCCTTTGAGAAGCAAACGGATAAGACCCGACTCGGTCATACAAGAACGCTTTGCTTTTTTCTGTAAGTCCTGAGCTTCATCTCGGCTTAATCTAACAATCTTCTGAATGTTTCTTTTCCTCATTTTTATCGCTGTCCTTTCTGATAAAATAGTGTCTGTCCCGGTTTATCTGAAACAGGCACATCGTTGTTACTCCGAAAAAGCCGCCTATGATTAACCCGGCGGCGACCAATACTATCTCCCGCATTGCTTTACTCCTTTCTTGATTGGGGTATTAGGGGCAACCCCTAACGAGTGTACCGTTTGGAAGCCTGTGGTTATCCAAATGGTCTGCTCGCTAAGATTATGCAGACACTCAGGGTTGCCCCATAGATTGACTTTTATCTTTCCATATCCTTTGAGACAGGCTTGTACGGCTTTGCTTCAATACCGTCCAAAGACTTGTAAAATCTCTCCGGGTATTTGAACTTTTCCTCGTACTTACGAGCCAGTTCTTTCGGCATACTGAGAAACTTTTCCGACTCAATCGGTGCGTATGCAATGAAAAACTTGCCGGCAATAATGTCGAGCATTTCACGGTTGCTGTCGTCTTTCACATAACATTTTTCAATCTTCCAACCGTCCTTGCCGCCGTGTTCATCAGCCATATACGCTTCCAGTCGCACACATTTATCCGAACCGTCAAGGGAAGAAGCATAGATAGAATATCCGCCCATACCCTCAATGAAAGCCTTGTTGTTACTGCTGACAACATAGGTTCTTTGTTCTTCTGTGTAAGGCTTGTCAAAGCTGTCAGCCGTAAAAACAATATATCCGGTCGTGTGGTTTCTTTCTTTTTCTGCCTGCCGGAAATGAGCTTTCAACTGCGGATAACTCATCTCAACATTCTCAGGCTCGGAATAAACCGCCCTGTTCAGCGGCAAGCCGTTCATCTTTCCTTCATCGTTGCAGATGATGGCAACCTCGTCCTCAAAGGGCATATATTCTTCAATATCTCCCTCCACAAGAGACTGCATTGCTTCAAGGGTATCCTCGATTTCAATGAGCTTCGGATACCTGCCCGGCTCAACGAGAATGACGGAAATCTTCTCCGGTGCTTCGACCTTTTCAAAGGTGTCCTCGTGAATATTCAAAGCAAGAGAGCTGCCGTTTTCCCAACTCATATGAATCTGTCCGGCGTCGTCAACAAACTTTACTGTTCCTTTCAGACCGTAGGGCATTTGCCTTTCGCCAGCCATTTCAGTGAGTACAATCTGCGTACCCTCCGGGTACATTTCTCTGATTTCTTTAAGTTTCATCGTGCAAAACTCCTTTCGGTTTTATCTTTTATTCCCAAGCGTTTACAAAGAAAATCGTTGACATCTTTCCCGTATTGAGGAGGGTCGTCAACGACTTCATACTTATCTGAAAGAATCGTCTGCAACGCTTTGGTCGCTTTTCTTCCGGCAATATCATTGTCCAAATGAAGAACAATTCGCCTGATTGTTTTGTCCTTTTCAAGCAGCCTGCCGAGTGTAACAGGCACTTTCGAGTCCTCAATTTTCTGCTTTGGGGAATACACTCCCGCAAGAGAAACAAGGTTAAACTGTCGCCATTCTTTGCCCTCCAGCTTCATCAAGGTTGCATAGGAAAGCAGGTCAATAGCACACTCAAAAAGATGAACCTCTCCGGTGTTTTCGGCAGTCAGGCGGAAAGAATATTGCTTTTTGCTGCCGGTGCAGTCGCCCATAATCCTTGATTGATTTGTTGCTCTGTAAGCGGCGTATTTAGGTTCTTTGCTTTCGTCATAGCCGATAAAAACAGCATTGTGATATGGAAGCGACTCGATGATTAGCTCCTGTTCCAAACAGTGGTTGATGATTTCATAATCAATCCCACGCCCGAAAAGGTAATCAAATACCACATCGGCAGTAGGACTTTTTTCAGGCAGAAGCAAGGGCTGTTCCTCATAGCTTTTGATGTTTTCACAAGTCGGAAAGCTGACTGAACCGTTTCCCATAATGGTCTGAACCGCCTCCACAAAATCCATTCCACGGACTTTGATAAGGTAATCGAGGGCAGATTTGCCCCCGATACCTCTCGACCACCACATCCATTTGCCGTTGGAAATCTTCAAACTGTCGTGGGTTCTTGTGGTGTAGGTGTTGCTTGAAAACTTGACAAGCTCGCCCGGTTCATACTCTCTGAGATAGGTTAATAAATCCATTCGTTTGGCTTCGGTTATGACTTCCGGTGCAATATACGGCATAGGTATCACCGCCTTTTTACATCAGCAAATCGGCAACCGCTTTCTGTATCGGTTCGTTGATACTGAGCTTTGCAATGATAATGAGTATCTTATCAACAGGGCAGCCGATGTCATTCCAAACAGTCCAAGCACCTCCCGCAAGGTCGTCGTTTTCATACAAAGCAATGATTTCTTCCGGCGAAAACACCGTTTCAATGCTCTGTCGAACCAACTCTCCGTAGAAAGAAAGCTTTGCATTTCTAAGGGCAAATTCTGCTTCCTTTGCGGGCGGTTTGCTTCTTTTTAATTCGAGATATGCTTTATCAAGTCTCCTGACCACAACCATCATCATTGCATCAAAAGGGTTAATGATTGCTTTTCTGCAAGGGCAGTTTTCTCTTTCCTTATCGGGTGTCATTTTATCGTTCATAGGTTTTCTCCTTTCGTGTGTTCGGCACTTCGCCCTCATCGGGTTCGCCGCCGACAATTTCGTTATCTCGCTTATCCATATTGAGCAGAATATTCAGCTCGTCCAGTCGGGCAAGCTTTGTTTTCAATTCTTCCTCCCCAATAAATGGTTTTTGAACTTCTTTCTTTGCGGTTTCCAACTGATTTTTGGTGTTCTCAAGGTCATTTTCCGCAAGCGACAAGCTCTCGGCAAATCTCTCAATTCCGTTATCAAGACGGATAATATTGCCGTGTGCGTCATCGCCGAGAGGAACATTTCTGCTTGTCGCACCTTTCAGTCGAACCTCATAATTTCGCTCTGCGGTATTAAAAAGCAGCTCCGTTTCAAACCCTCGGTACTTGCCGAGAGGAATAGGGTCGGGGCTGTTCATCTGCTTACAGGCTTCAATGATTGCTTTACCGGCGTCGGCTTTTTCGGAATAAAAAACACCCTTAACCTCCATACCGACAAATCGGTCGTCCGTTGGTTTCGGGTGCTGTTTCGCAGTTTCTACATCTTGCTTCAATCCTTCAATACGGTTTTCCAAAGCTGTAATTCGCTGCGGATAATATTTGATTATCTTATCTTCCAAAGCGTATCTTTCAGAGAGAAAGTTGGATTTTAGGAGCTTCAGCTTTTGGACTTGAATATCCAAATCCATCTTCTCCTTAATATACGGATTGCCGGTTGCAAGCATTTTAATCTCTGCATAGGACAGGGCGGTTTCATCAATATCCTCGGCAGAACGCACCGGGGATTTGCTCGTCATAATCTGACTGGCGAATTTTTGCTTTCCCTCTACAAGCTGATAGAGATATGCGTCAAAGGTCTGCTCCGTTACATAGCGATAAATATCTACATCAGGATTTGAGTTGCCCTGACGGATAATTCGACCGGAACGCTGCTCCAGGTCTGACGGTCTCCACGGGCAATCCACATCGTGAAGTGCGATAAGTCTGTCCTGAACATTCGTGCCGGCTCCCATCTTTTGCGTAGAACCGAGAAGCACTCTGACCTCGCCTTTACGGGTCTTTTGGAACAGTTCTTTTTTCTTCACATCGGTATCTGCTTCGTGGATAAAGCGGACTTCGCTTTCGGGGACACCACGCTCTATGAGCTTCTTTCTGATGTCGTTATACACCGAAAATGTGCCGTCATTCTTTGGCGTTGAGAGGTCGCAGAACACAAGCTGTGCCGATTTTTTATCGGCTGTTTCCTCCCAAATACGGTAGATGTTATCGACGCAGGCGTTGATTTTACTGCCCTCAAAATCAGGCAGCATATCGTTTAGCATACGCTGGTCAAGTGCCAGCTTTCTGCCGTCGTTTGTGATTTTGAGCATATTATCTACACTCGAATCTACACCGCCGCCACGGACTTTCTCGGCTCGTTCCGCAAGGGAAGCAACCATTTCCTTCTGCATTTCCGACGGCTTGACCGCAACATTGTGGAAGTGTGCTTCCGGCACAGGCAACTCCAGCATATCCGCCGTCTTAATGTCGGCGACCTCCTTAAACATCGCCATAAGCTCCGGAAGGTTGTAGAATTTTGCAAAGCGGGTTTTCGCTCTGTAACCCGTTCCCTCCGGGGTAAGCTCTACGGCTGTTACAGTCTCTCCAAAGGTACTTGCCCACGAGTCGAAGTGCTGTAAATTGTTTTTCACAAGCGTGTTGTACTGCAAGTATCGCTGAATGGTATAGAGTTCCACCATACTGTTTGAGATAGGAGTACCGGTTGCAAATACCGTTCCTCGACCGCCTGTAAGCTCGTCAAGGTATCGGCACTTCATAAACAGGTCGGAGGATTTCTGTGCTTCCGTCTGAGCGATACCGCCCACATTACGCATTTTGGTGTAAAGGTAGAGGTTCTTGTAATAATGACTCTCGTCAATAAAAAGCCTGTCCACACCGAGTTCTTCAAAGGTAACAACATCGTCCTTTCGGCTTTGGTCGTTGAGCTTTTCCAGCTTTTGTTTCACGGACTTTTTAGACTTTTCAAGCTGTTTAATGGAGAAGTTTTCTCCACGGTTTCGCTTCAAATCCATAATACCGTCTGTCAGTTCTTCAAGCTGCTGCTCAAGAATTGCCCTCTGTCTTTCAATGGACATCGGGATTTTCTCAAACTGAGAATGACCGATGATTACGGCGTCATAATCTCCCGTGGCAATTCGACCGCAGAACTTTTTGCGGTTCTTTGTCTCAAAATCTCGCTTTGTCGCTACGAGAATATTCGCCGCCGGATAGAGTTGTAAGAACTCCGCCGCCCATTGCTCGGTTAAGTGATTTGGCACTACGAACAGCGACTTATTGCAAAGTCCCAGTCGTTTGGACTCCATAGCGGCGGCTACCATTTCAAAGGTCTTGCCCGCACCGACTGCGTGTGCTAACAGCGTATTACCGCCGTACAGAATGTGTGCAACCGCATTTTTCTGATGTTCACGGAGTTCGATTTCCGGGTTCATACCGTTGAAAACAATGTGGCTTCCGTCGTACTCACGGGGTCTTATACTGTTGAACTTTTCGTTATACATCTTCGTGAGTTTTTCTCGGCGGGCAGGGTCAGCCCATATCCAGTCCTGAAAGCCCTGCTTTATGAGTTCCTGCTTTGCCTGTGCGATTGCCGTCTCTTTTTTATTGAGAACGGCTTTCTTTCTGCCTTCCTCATCTTCGATATAGTCAAAGATTCGGACATCTTTCAGGTTCAGTGTTTCCTCAATTATCTTATATGCGTTGATGCGGGAAGTACCGTATGTGCTGTACGCTTTAACATTGGAACGGTCATAGCTCTTTCCCTCAATGTTCCATTCTCCGGTAAACTGAGAGTAGTGAACCTTGATATTCCACTGTGCATAGCGTGGGGTGTCGAGAAACTCAAACATAAACTGTTGGAATATTTCGGGTGGAATCCAAGTCGCACCGAGCCTTACGGAAATCTCGCTTGCCGTCAAATCCTTTGGCTGAACCTTTTCAAGTGCCTGCACATTGACGGTGTAATCTTCGGGATACAGAGTCGCAGACCTTTTGGCTGTCGCCAGCTTCTCACGAACATTGCCCGACAGATATTCGTCTGCCATCAAATATTTCGGCTCATAAGAATTGCCGTACTCATAAAGAGGATTTAAGAAGATTACACCCTTTAGGTCAGCGAATAATTCCTCCTCGCTTTTGCCGGAAAGCTCCATCATATATTCCATATCAATGGCGGCTTTTTCACCCATAGAGACAGCGAGAGCTTCGTCTGCGGTGTCAACCTCCGTTACCGGCTTGTGCGGTTTAATCGTCCTTTTGAAGAACATATCCGCCTTGCGTTCCAGTTCGCCATCTTCATTGATTACCTCAAGAGCTGAGAGCAGAGCATAGGAGCTGTCGTCGGAAAAGGCTGAAATATTGGCACGGCTGTTAATCAGTCCGTACTTCTTTGTGAAGCTGTCATACAGAGTGTTCAGCTTTTCCTGTGCCTGTTTGATTTCGCTGTCGGGATAATCCTCGGTTTGCAGTTCAATCAGGTTGCGGACGCAATCCCTTATCCCAATCATACCCTTGATACGGTTCTCGGCGGTTGCCGATACCTCCACCGGGGACATACGGGAGTTTTCACGAAAATAGATTTTATCGTCCAAAACCGTGTAAGAGAAGTTCCTTACCTCCGGGTCTGCCGGGATAGAATTATCTTCTTCCTCCAGCTCGTCGGCAACTTCGTATTCGGAGATTTCTCCGTGAATGTTTGAGACTGCTTCGTTCAAAAGCTCCGAAAGGTCGGCATTATCAAACGGCTCACAGGTTGCTTCCGGTCCGAAGCGACCGCTTACCATTTTCATTTCGCCGAGTATCATTTCCGGGTGCTGAACAAAATATGAGTTCATCCTTATACCGTTTTCGTCGGTGTCAAGATGAACCCAGTCCGGCTCAATATCTATGAGCCTGTCTCGCTTTTGCAGGAACAGAATATCGGATACAACCTCTGTTCCGGCATTGCCTTTGAAGGTGTCATTCGGAAGTCTGATTGCTCCGAGTAGTTCCGCCCTCTGTGCGATATATTTACGCACATTGGAGTTTTCCTTGTCCATAGTTCCTTTACTTGTCACAAGAGCCATCACACCGCCGGGGCGTAATTTATCAAGCGATTTTGCAAAGAAATAATCGTGGATTAAGAAGTTGTACTTGTCGTATCGTTTGTCGGAGACTTTGAAATCTCCGAAAGGCACATTGCCGATAACGCCGTCAAAGAAGCTGTCAGGAATATTCACTTCCTCAAAACCCTGTGCCGCAATGGAAGATTTCTGATAAAGCTGCTGAGCGATACCGGCTGAAATGGTATCAAGCTCCACGCCGTAAACCTTTGCTTTTTCCATTGACTTAGGCAGCATACCGATGAAGTTACCGATACCGCAGGACGGCTCAAGCAGGTTGCCCTCCTGAAATCCCATCTGTTCCAACACCTTATAAATGGCGGTTGATACTTCGGGCGGAGTGTAAAATGCAGTCAGGGTGCTTTCTCTTGCCGACGCATATTCCTCCGGCGTCAGGATGTTTTTCAGCATTGCATACTCTGTATGCCAAGCTCCGGCTCGTTCGTCAAAGGCTTCGGGAATACCGCCCCAACCGACATATCTCGACAAGATTTTCTGCTCATCGGGTGTTGCAAAACGGTTTTCGTTTTGACAATCCTTCAAGACCTTAATCGCTGCATAGTTTCTGTGAAAACGCTCTTTCTTGTTCACTTCCTCAACCTGATTATTGGCAAGGTCAAAATTGTGTCGCTCGGACATAGGAATATCCGGGTGGAGGTCAAAGCTCTTTACCTTTGACTTTTTCTTTTGCTCCCAAGCGGGAACTATCGGCTCAGGTTCTTTCTCTCGGTCGTCCTTAACTTCAACACCGTTGTGTTCGGATAAAGCCTTAAAGTCATCAAGCAAGTCAGGTCTGATACCAAGTACAGAACCGTCATCTTCAAATACAAAGGCTTCATCAACAAGAAAATGATAAAACTCTGCACCGTGCCATTCGTTATCGCTGTCCCTTGCAACAAGACCGTTTTCATCATAACTGAGAGCAATGTCGTCAATCTTTAATCTGCCAAGCACGGAATATAGGATTTCTGTTTCTCGGTCATAAACCGGAACTTCTGAAACCGCAGTAACAAGGCTCTGCATTGTCGCTTTGGTACAGTCTGTGAAATCAGGCTGTTCCAAAAATTGACTTTCTGCTTCCTCAAACCATTCTGTACCTACATCGGCAAGCTCCTGATTTGCAATACTGCCGAGATAATCAAAGAAATCCTCAGCCGAGTCATACTCCCTTGCAGCTTGCTGTATCTCGTCAAAAGAAAGAGTATTTGTAACATACTGACCTCCGGCATTGCTGTCGGGGTTATAGTACATCCAAGTTACACTTTCATTGTCCCGGTCAATAAAGAAGGCGTCGTCATAACCGGTTTTCGGACTGAAATCCGGTACGGTTTCAGTATCGTTTTGAGCTTTATTTTCGCCTGTAACGGTTTTTTCTTCCGCCGGTAATACACTGACCTTCAAGTGGTCGTTCATCGGATTTTCACGCACTTTGCGGTCAAATTCTTCCCTTGAAAGTTCCTTGTTGAATAAGGGCATATCGAAGTCATAGAGCATTACACGGTTTTCATCAAAGGACAAAATCTCATACTGAGAAGCCCCAATATACACGCTGTCGCCGAGATGATATTCATACTGTGCTTCCGGCTCGTCCTCTTTGTTTTCAGGTTCAGGCGGTGCGGTAGAAAGTATCTCACGGTTTTTTCTCTGCTCTGCAAGCTCGGCTCGCCGTTCTTCCTGCTTTTCAAGCCATTCAGGGTACTTTTCTTTTTCCTTTGGGTTTAGGTATCTGTCCATACAGATAAGGTCTCCGATACGCTTTTCCACCTGAGACCAAGAAAGAGTAATGTGCGGCTTGTCGCTTCCGATACCTTTTGAAATTGTGATACCTTTTCCGTCGTGCTGTTCGTCAATGCCTGCACCGATGATGACCGGATAAGAGCCGCCCCAACCGTATTCGTTTTTCAAGAAGTCGGCGTTCTCTTTTGCGGAAATGCTCTTTTCAAACTGCTCATAGATACGCATTTTACCCTCGGAAACTCCGCTTCCACGGGTCAATACAGCGTCTATGATTTCCTGAGAAAAAGTAAAGGCAGAGGTTTTTTGTTCCTCTGCCTGATTTCCCATAATGAGAGTCAACTGACCGTCCATAGACGGAAGCGGTTTCATTGTATCGGTCAATTCTCCTAAAAGTCTCATTGCTTCAAAATGCTGTGCGATAACACCCCAGTCATAGAAGCTCTGAGCGGTTCTGTTTTCGTATTCGCCCTCCCACAAGTGGAGGACATTCTGAAATGTTTTGTAGCCCACAAGTCTGCCGTTGCTTAAAGGTAGCTGTGTGTAATCGTTGTTGAAAATACCCTTTATATATTCGGTACGGGTCGCATTGTCCCTATTTCTCTCATAGAAGTCTTTTATTTCTTCCTTTGAAGCGGACAAATGCGGGGTAGTGCCGAGTATCTCTCGGATAGTATCATCGCCACCGAAAAACGGCAGGCTCTTGTCCTCGTGGTTTCTGTCGTAATACTCTAAGCGAATATTACCTGATTCTTCACGATTTCCTGTGCCGAGTTCCTGATGTTGTTCATCAGGCGAACCCATTTCATCATATCTTCCGCTTTCATCTGCTCGGTCAGTCCCGCTTTCTCTGCCATCTGCTTTACGAGAGTTTCCTCCAGTTCGCTGGCTCTCTGCTGAACCTCCGCCAAGTGACTGTTCAGAATCCCTTTCGTCAGAAGATTGTAGTACAGGATTTTGTGATGTTCCTTCAGATAAGTTCTCCTCATCTGCGACCATCTGCCGAGAGTCACTTCCGTCTGCTCCGGCAGCTTCAGGTTCGGTAGATTGTAATCTCCCACCATCGTGTATGTGATTTCGCTCATCGCTTTGACTCCTTTCGTCTTTGATGTCTTTATTGTATTCGGATTGCCCCTGTTCATCAATTATGCGATTTTCCTTGCTGAGCGTGCTGATTGTTCTGCTGACAGGGAGCAACGCCATTTCAGCAATGTCGCTTGTAGCAATGCCCACCGCATTGAGAACTTCCTGTGAATTGAAGCTTGAAATCCCGGCAAAGTCATCGGGAGAATAAACCTTGTCTGCGTCCAGCCCCAATCGTGCCATAACCATATATGATACGCTGTTTCTGACAAGCTCCAAATACAAGGCATTTGCTTCGTTGGCAGACAAATACTCAATATCGCTTCCTGCACCCAAACTCATAAAGTCGGAGATATAGTCTGCGATGTTGTCCTCGACGGCATTGGCAATGCTCTCTTTGACGACATTTTCAATACTCGTTGTATCGTTTACCGCCCCGAAAGTGTTTTCAAGCGTTTCGATAACCTCTGCTTCATAATCGGGTCTCATCTCCCAAATAGGAACAGGGCGGGAATGTCGGCTTTCGTGGGTGTCCGATATATCAAAGTAATGAATCAGCCTTTGACGGCTTCTGTCTGCGTCCTCAAATACGGCAATACCTTTTGCACCTCGGTTTACCCAACGACCGAAAGTACCGTTCCATCGTTCGATTTCAAGCACGGCTGTTGCATCGGGTCTTTGGGCATAAATGAGAAGCTGTTCATCAAATCGGAGCCTGAAATTTCTGCCTGCTGTTTTCAGAAACGATTGCCAGTTTACTGGATTGTCTGTAACTGCAAAACAGGTTCTTTCATACAGCTCTGAAATCAGGTCAAATTTTCTTGCCACCTCGTCTGCACCTCCTTATCGTGTTTTTTGTTTGTCCTTTGCGGATTTCGTGTTTTCTTTTGCGGCTGGTTCTACGGTATGACCGTTTCTCTCGCAAAGCTCGGCAAATTCGCAGATATGGTAGAGATTTGTGCCGACCTCCAAATGGTAGTCGTCGATATATCTGCAAGTTCTCTCCATTGTTTTGCCGTCGCCGAGCTTGATTGAGATTTTTTCTCCGTCCGCAATGCGAAACTGCTCCTGATAGTGCGGGTCAATAAATCGGATACCACGCTCGGCATTTTTCAAGTGGTTGTTCAGCCACTCTTTCTGATAGCAATAGCAGTACAGATTGTACTCTCCACGGTTGGGATTTAAACGCATAAGGTAGGAATATCGCTCGGTATCAACACGGACGCCGTATTGATTGCGGTCATCTTCGTAGCTGCTTTCGGGGTGTTCATAGCAGAATTTTGACATAGTGCTTCTGCCGCTTAAAAACTCGCCGTCCCCGAAACGGTAGGAGTTTATCACCAAGTCAAATTCCTTTTTGAAATCGTCGGTCTTTAAGTCCTTTCTGAAATCGTTCCAAGTGGAATAGAACTCTTTGCCCGTACTGCCGAAATCTGCCCTCAAATACCCGATAAGACCGGTCTGCATTGAGAGTTGCTGACTTTGGCTGAAGGTGTATTTACGCTCTGCTTCGGTCAATACTCTGTAATCCATTTTCATCACCTCGCTTGTTCGTTTGTTTGTCTTTGCTTTGGAATAGGAAAACCATAAACTCCGGCAATGTCATCGCCGAGCCTTTTGGTAACTCGTGTGATGTCGGCTCTTGTGGCTTTTCCGTTATAGATTTTATCTTGCAGATTTTCAATCTGCGTATCGGTAACACCGTCTTTGAATACACGGTATAGATAATGGTTTGTTCCGTCGTGATGAACGGCATCGGCTCTAAGGTCGCCGTACTTATCCACATACCATTCGGTGTAATCGGTATCGGAGTAAAGGCAGTCCTTAATGTTGCCGGAATCAATCATCTTGTAGCCCGCCACTCTGCCGTTCCATCTGCCGAGGTCGCCGATTACGATAATCGGCTGTGAAAGCTGAATGTTGAGATTTACTCGTTCATCATAAAGATTTTCGGCATTGGATTTTACCATAATGTCGTAAAGCTCATCATCGGAATATCCGGGATACAGTTCCTCCAAAGACTCTCGCCAATCATCAAGGTCAAGGCTAATGTCGCTCCAAATGATATGACGGTCATTCTGTTCCTGCCTGCTCATCAGTGCCACCTCCCAAATAAGAGAACAGCTTATTGGCTTTGGTCTGCTTCTGAAGCTCGATAATCAGGCTCATATCCGGAATAGTGATACCGGGAATTTTCAAAATGCTCTCCATATCAAGCTGCTGCAATTTCTTTTCGGTATTGCAGCCTGCGTCAAACAGTTTCGTCAGAAGCTTTGTTTTCTGTTGAAAAGTGAATTTTTCCTTCATTGCTTTGTCCTCCTTATCGTTGTTTGTCTTTGTTTCGCTTCTTGTGTAAAAGCTCTTGTGCCTTTTCCTTTGCCCATTCAGGCAGACGCTCAGGCTTTACTTCGCCCATAACATCCATTCTTTCATATCGGGTTGATTTGCCGGTGTGAAGATTGGTACAAAACACGGCGCTTCCACGGCTGTTTGCCGACGCACCGAAACCACCTGTAACATAGTAGAGCTGTCTGTCGGCTCTCTGAAATTCAGGCTTTAATACCTTGGGGTCAATGGCTATGATTTTGCCGTTGATGTCTTTGGAATAGTGGTCGGGGATACAGTCGGCTTCCGTTATGAGTGTGATTGGAATATCCAGCTTTTCTACCTGTTTCTTGAAAAGCTCCGCTTCATTTGCCACACGGCTTCCGAAAAGGTGTACGATTTCAATATAGTCATCGCTTACCATACATTCCGAACACAGTTCAAACAGGTCGTTTCGCTCCGCAAAGCCGCACAAAAACTTATTGCCGTTTGTGCTTTGCTCATTGGAAGCCAAGATAACCTCCTTTTCGCCCACATTGACCGAGCAGAGAACGGTGTATTCACCGATTTTTCTTTTTTCCTCGTTCATATCCACACCTCAGCTTACTTCAATCACAATTCTGATGTTTCCGCAGTCGCAGCCACTGCACTGCCTTGACAGTTCGGGAAACAGGGATTGCACTCTCTGTCTTGCTCTGCGGATAGTCTCAAAGCACGGCAAGCCGTACCCTTTATAGTTGTTGACTATATCCTCAAGCGGTAAATCTCCGACTCTCATATAGCTGTATCGGTTGTAATAGCAAAGGATAAGCTGCATATCGTCATACCTCGTTTCGGGGCATTCTCTGAGTATTGCAAGCACCTTGCTGTCAACCGTCTTTAGCTTGTTCATAATGCACCTCCGTAAAAGAACCGTGGGCGAAGTTTTCACTCCGCCCACTTTCGTGTTCCTTATTTCTTTCTGTTCTTAATCTGCAAGAAGATAAAGCCGCCGATAATAAAGGCGACCAATACAACTGCTACGATTGTTTTAGCGTCCATTACTCATTGTCCTCCTTCTTCTTTTTTCTGTACGCAACAACGGCTGTGCCTACAATACCGAGGGCAGAAAGTCCCGCAAGTGCAGTCCACAAGCCGACATTGCTGTTATCTCCGGTCTTTGGTGTGTCTCTCAGCTCATTGTGCATTTCCACAACGGTAGTAGAGCCGACCTTTACGGTTGCAATCTTATCCGCAGGAAGCACATAGGAAGCAGAAACAGTATCCTGAACCTCGGAAACGGTGTAATCGCCGATACGAAGTCCCTCGATAATGATTTCGCCGTTCTTATCGGTCGTGAAGCTGCGGTCATAACCGTTTACTCCCGTAACTCTGAAAGTGAAACCTTCAACCTTACCATCAGAGGAAGTCTTAACGATTTTCAGGTTTCCTTTCATTGCCGTGTTAATAAAGCCGACGCCGGCTTTGTTTTCTACCTCGTATGTGTTTTCATCTTTTTCGATGAAAACAGAGTACACACCCTTATCAAGCTCAAAGCCTTCCGGTGCTTTGGTTTCTCTTACAAGGTATTTTCCGTAAAGAAGCTCCTTCATCTCGTAAATACCGGTAGAGGTTTCGGAGAGCGTTCCGATAAGCTCGTCGCCGTCGTCCAGTTTGCCGTCGCCGTTTACATCTTTGTAAACCTCAAAGGTTGCACCCGTCAGTTTGTTGTCCGGGTAATCTTCATCGACCTTAGTCAACTTGATATTGCCGTGAACATACTCATTGACGATTTCAACCTCAATGACCTGACCGACTTCGGAGATTTTAACTTCATAAGAAGTTTCATTGAGAACAAATCCCTCCGGCTGTTCAATTTCTCTTACAAGCCAGTTGCCATACGGCACTTTCTCAAAAGAAAAGCTACCGTCTTTTTCAGAGGTAGCAGTCATCAAAGCATTTTCTTTTGTAAATTTGGTTTCATCAGCCTTAAACAGTCCGATAACTGCACCTCCGAGTTCTTCGCCGTTCTCGGTAATCTTCTTACCGGAGACAGAGCCGTAAATGAGCTTATTTTCAATCGGCTTGCCGTCGTTGACTGCAATCTCAACATTTTCGGTATCCTGTCCCGCATAGCTGAAAGTAAACGGATACTTGCTGTCGGAAAGGATATAATGCTCATCGGTTGCAAGCTCCTTTACATAGTAGCTTCCGAAAGGAAGGTCGGTTTTGATAACTGCCTTGCCGTTTTCGGAAAGAGAGATAATCTCAATCAGTCCGTCTGCCGGGATAGAAGTACCGCTTGCGGAAACAAGTTCCTCGGCGGCAAAAAGTCCGAAGCTGATGTTTTTTACTTCATCGCCGTTGCCGATATTGAAGATGTCGTTCTTTTCGATTGCCTTTTCAAGACTTACCGTAACCTTTTGTCTCTCGTTTACGAAGCTGGTTGCAGTTTCCGTCACGGCGACTTCCTGACCTGCGTAGGTAAGCTCGACCTCGTGTGCTTCCTTGTTGATAACCATACCCTCCGGTGCGGTAATTTCAACTACCGTATATCTGCCGAGGTAAAGCTCCTTACTCTTTGCAAGTCCGTTTTCATATGTGGTAACAGTATCTACGACCTCGCCCTTTGCATAACGGAGTGTTCCGTCAGGCGTGATAACATCTTCTGCTGCGGTAATCTCATAGACCGCACCTGCAAGACCTTTCACTTCATAGACAGGCTGATAAATCACATCGGTATTTTCCTCTCCGGAGATGTTTACCCCTGAGAATACCTCGCCGGTCTTTTCAATGCTGACAGTACCTTTCTGTGCCATATTAGGCTTATCTACCTTAATCACGGTAATACCACCCTCATCGGAAGAATGTTCCTCTGCCACATCAAAGTACACCGGTGAGCTGTCAAGCACATATCCGTAAGGAGCCTGAACTTCCACAAGAGAATATCCCTTGCCGTATTCCAGTTTCTCCGGTGTAACAAGCTGTCCGTTTGCGTCGGTGTAGAAAGTATCAATCGTTGTCGGAGTAGGATAAGTAAAGGTCATTGTTACCTGATTACCGTTAGGGTCAAAGATTTTGAAGCCTGCACCGGCATACGGAATGTTTTTACCGCTTTCTGCGTCCACCTTGACAACCTTGATATAGCTTTCAAAGTTTGCGTTGTTAATAAGATAGCGGTAGGTCTGACCGTCCTGAGCAATGAACACATCAAAGTCTTTCATAAGCTCACGACCTTCCCAACCGGAGGTCTGATGAACGGTATATACACCATACGGCATATTCTTTGTCTGACCGAAGCCGTTTTCATCACAGACGATAACATCTCTTTCATCTTCTTCTGCTGCGTCAAAGCTGCCGAAAGATTTGAGATAGATTTCAAAGGTTGCACCGTTTTCAGGTGTCTCAATCTGTGTTTCTCCGTTATCGGTATGCTTGATGATGGCGATATTACCTTTCATAACCTGCTCTGTAACATCATTTGCTGTCTGATTGTGTTCAACCGTATAAAGCTGCGGTTCAGCACCGACCTTATGGATTGTGGTATCAAGCAGATAGCCCTCGGACGGAGTGATTTCACGGATTGTCCAGTCGTCATCACAGATATATTCCTTTGTGGTAAACTGACCGTTCTTATCCGTTACATACTTGTCCACAAGGGTTTCGCCTTTATAGATACCGTAAACTGCTCCGGCAAGGGTAGCGTCGCCCTGCGGCGTTCCTTCCTCACGGTCGCTCTTTGTTACAGTTACGCTGAACTTTTTGAGAATGTTCGTGAAATTGCGGGTTGTAACATCTTTCCAGTTAATCGGTGCGGTCTGATTTGCAGGCACAACATAACGGATAGCCGTATCTACTTCTTCAACAGTGTAAGGGGTAGTACCGCTGATAAGCACATCATTGAAAGAAGCAACACCGTTCTTATCTGTTACGGCATATTCATCTACGGCAATACCCGCAAGAGAAGTGCCGTAAAGGTGGAAGGTAACGCCCTCTACAAGATTATCTTCGGAGAATTTGATTACCTGAAGATTACCTCTCTTGAGAACATTATTGAAATTGACCTTTGACACCTGACCGGCAACGACAGTTACTCTGTGAACCTCCTGCGGCACATACTTGTCAATAGACTGCTCTGTGACCGTGTAAACACCGGGCATAAGGTTATCAAGCTGGAACTTACCGCCGTTTGCGGTTGTGACTGTCTGATTTACACCGTTACCGCTGACAGTAAACTGAATGCCGTCAACCTTTCCGTCCTCACTTGTCTTTACAATCTGACAAGAGCCGTAGCTGACCTTCATTTTGACAAAGCCGCTGACAGGGTCGCTGACCTCCTGAGCGTAAGTGACCACATCCTGAATGCCGTTTCCGTTCTGATGGATACCGTCAGACCATACGACCACACCTCTGCGGACGCCGTTTTTCTTTGCGGCTGTGATGGTAAATTCCTTGCTCGGAGCTTTATCCATCGAAACAGTCAATTTGTTACCGCTGACGGAGAAAGAAACACCGTCAATGTTTGCCGAGAAATTATAATTGCCAAGCACACCGTTTGTGTCGGTGAGAGTAGCAACATACTTGCTTCCGTTCCATTCAAGCTCGTTTACCTTTGCAGAACCGCTTGACCTTGTGCAGAAGCTCGGCACTTTGGTGTGATTCTGAACACTTGTTACCATACTGTTGTAGTAAGACAAGATTTTACTGCGAAGTGGGTGTGCAGAGCTTACACATTCAAGCACAGCATTATACCCACCGGTAGAAACGTGATTGAAGCTTGCGTCTCTTTCGCCGACAATCGTTTCCCAAATCAAAATCTGAGTGGCATAAGCGTGTGCGATACAGTTGGCGTCGCTTTCATTCTGAGACTTCCAGCTTGTCGAAATACCTCCACGATAGCCGTACTGCAAGATACGACCGATAAGCAGGCGAATATCATCGCCGGAAATCGTACCGTTCGGGCTGATGTTGTTGAAGAAGTTCTCGTCCTTTTCGGTGAGAGTGTCTCCAGTCCGCTGACCTGTACCCGGTTCAATACAGTAGGCAATATTGCCTGAATACGAACCCATTGCACGAAGTCCTGTGTATTTCGTGGACAAGCCTTTCCAACCGTTCATATAGTTGAGATTGCCGTGTCCCCATTCGCCGTTGTTATTGGTATCTCCGCTTCGGGGATAATCGACGAGGTACACATCGGCTTTTTCTCCAACGGCTGCAAAGGCTGTCGTTGCCCCAATGCCCATAAAAGCAGTAAGGCTCATAACCACCGCCAACATAAGCGAGACGGCTTTCTTGAATTTTGTTTTAACCATTGCGTTTTCCTCCTTGAAATGCAAAAACGCACCGATTTTACTCAGTGCGTCTGCTTAAAATTATTTTGTTTTAGCAGTAGCCGATATAGATGTTGTACTCCGTATCGGATAGCTTTTCTGTCCATATCCACACAGCGGTAAAACCCTCGCTGTTCTTGTATCGGTTAAGTCTGCTCTCAATATCAGACTTGATACCGCTTCGGTTAGGATTTGCGGATATGGGATTGTCCCAACATTCTGTCGCCGTGCTGTCAAGAGAAAGTCCTATGCTTACCGCATACTCTTTTGCGTAACTTACATAAGGGCTGACATCGAATGTCTGCTTGGGCGGCTCTGTCGGTTTCGGTTCTGCCGGCTTTTCAGTCGGCTTTTCAACCGGCTTTTGTTCGGCAGTTGTCTGTTCTTTCGGCTGCTCCGTTTGTTTTTCGGATTCAGCCTGCGTGGTTGTCTGCTTTGGTGGCTCTGCCTTTGGCTTTTCGGTTGCGGGAGTATCAGCCGTTTTTTCTTCCGCCGGTTTTGTCTGAACAGTCTCAGCCGTTTGACTTTCAGCGGTTGACTGGCTTTCTTCTGCCGTAAACGGTGTTTCTTCCTGAACTGCCGTGCTTTCCGGTTCTTCTGCCGTTTCTTCCTGAGAATTTGTTTCGGTATTACCAGCCGGAAAAGAAGTCTCTGTTTTCGTTATCTCCTGTGCAGCTTCTTTGGCTGTGTTACCACTACAACCTACGAGAAAAATCATCAGGCAGGCAAGAACACAAGGTATTAGCCTGTTTTTCATATCCATCGCTCCTTTCGCCTTAATCGTACTCAATCAGGCAAAAAACATCAAAGGTGCGATTGGCTGAACTTTTTATCGTAGCAGACATTTTGCTTTTGCTCCAAATGTGCGAACCCTTTTATAGACAGCTATATGTTATTAGAGATAGATATACTCAAGGGAGATAGAGTATATTTTTCAGCAGGTTAATAGCCGGTATATATAGGGGTAAGAGTGTGAGAAAGGGGGAAGGCTATCGGCTGTCACGGTCGGCTCTGCTTCGCAGAAACTTGTTGTAATGCTCCAACGCCTTGCACACAAAATCCTCCGTTTGGCTTATGGGAATATTCTTCGGGATAAGCTGTCGAACCCTGTCGCCCCTCAAAACAATTTTCTCCCTTTGGTTTGGTTTTTCCTCCGACATAATCGCTTGGATTGCTTCGGTTGTTAGCTTGCCCTCCTCAAAGAACTTTCGCATACGGATTGTTTGGTCGTGGGACGGGGTTGCGTCGTTCAGGTCGATTTCATCAACCACATCACGCTGACTGTCCTCATCGAGAAAAGACAATTCAACCGCCGGTCGCATTTTAATTCGCCCCTCGTCCACATATTCCAAAAGTTCGGGAACAAGGTTTGTAAGGCGAATATATCGCTGAATCTGCGTTTTGCTGTCATCTGATTTATCAGCTAACAACATTACAGATTTTGTTCCCACCAACTTGTCCCCCAGTGGGTCACAAGTTAAATCCGTGCGTTCTCCTTGCCTTTTCATTGCTTCCAAACGCATTTTGTAGGCATAGGCTTTTTCCGAGGGAAGTATCTGCGACCTTTGGTAGTTGCTCTCAACCATTAAAATCGTGGCTTCGTCTCGGTTCAGTTCAACGACTTCACAACGGAGCGTATCAAACCCGGCAAGCTCACAGGCTCGCTTTCGCCTGTGTCCTGAAATGAGTTCGTATCTGCCGTCCTCTTTCTGCCTTACCGTCGCCGGAGTGATTACCCCTCGTTCCTTAATACTCTCAATGAGCTGTGCCATATCCTCGTCATCACGCACCTTAAAAGGGTGGTCGGGGAAATCGTCAATCTCAGTCAAGGGAATATCTCGGATTTTTGAAAGCTTTTCTTCATCTCTCTGTTCCTGCGTAGAAAATAAGTCATCGAGCTTCGTGAGAGTGAAGTCGCTCTTTCTTCCTGCCATCGGCTAACACCTCCTTTGTAAATTCGGTGTACGCCTTTGACACCGTACTGTTGGGTTCGTAGGCAAAAATGCTCTTGCCTTTGGAAGAAGTCTCTGCGGCTTTTACGGCAATCGGGATATATGTTCTATACATCTTGATTTGACTACCGAAGTTCTCTCTCAGAGCTTCTATCGTGCTTTTGGCGAGGTTGGTACGGCTATCCACCAAAGTGAGAAGCATACCGTCAATCTTTAAGCCCGGATTGATACGCTTCTTTACTCGTGAAATGGTCTGAACAAGCTGCGTCATTCCTTTTGCCGGTAAATACTGAGCCTGAACAGGGATAATAACGCTGTCAGCCGCAGATAGAGCATTGATTGTTACCATTCCGAGAGAAGGCATACAATCTATAAGGATATAGTCGTATTTGTCCTTCACTTCGCTGAGATAGTTTCTCAATGCCGTCTCTCTGCTCATTGCATTGACAAGGTTAAACTCCATTGCAGAAAGCTCAAGGTTTGCCGGAACAAGGTCAACACCTTCGTCGTGGTGCAGAATACCGACCGTAGGGTCATTCATCGTTTCGTTTATGACATCTGTGAGTTTCGTTGCAAGCGTGATACCCAAGTTATCCGTATCCTGCCAACCGAGACAAGTGGTTAAGTCGCCCTGTGGGTCTGCGTCTATGAGCAACACTTTCTTTCCCTGCATTGCAAGACCGACACCGAGGTTTACCGTAGTGGTCGTCTTTCCAACTCCGCCTTTTTGATTGCATATGGCAATCGTTTTGCAGTTCGACACTTTGTGCGTCCTCCTTTCGTAAAATTCATAGCCATCGCAGTATGGCTATGTACTTGACCGGCTCATTTCCTAACCGGTCGGGCAATATTTGTTCTCAACACCCCTTGCCGAACAATAAGCTCACGGGAAGTCACTAAGGAACAGATTGCTAATCTGTATCATAGGAATTTCACCTCTGCCGGGTTCTCCGCCAGCTCCGTAGAGAAGTATCATTATCCTTCTGACTGTCATCGCCGTAACAGGGGCAACCTATTACTTATACCGGGAGTTCTCGCTGTTCTGCAATGCAGAAGTCACGGCGTACCCGATAAGGTGGCTAAAATCATCAGAAATAAAGTCTTAGTGAATGATTTATTCAGTTGTCAAAGTACAAGTGAAAGGCTTCCGTTTTTGTGGTTCGGAATTAACCCCTTCACTCATTTGGACAAAGGGGGTCAAAATGCACACCCAAAATCGCCCCTTTTTCCAAAATTTCTTGAAAAAATTTTTCTGAACGAAAAAAAGCCGCCTATTTTCCTCAAAATTGAGGTCAATAGACGGCGGGTAGAAATATTCATAACTTTGATTTACAATATGTTGTAAACAGAACGGATAACTTGAACCTACTGATTTTTTGAGTGCAAATTATATTAGTATGTAGTGAACATTTTCAGCGATAACTTGCTTTTGCTGATTGATTTAAGGAATCGCTGTTTATGGTAAAGACTTTTACTGAGCTAAGTGATAGACTAATACCATCACAGAGGTGGAGGAAGATAAATGGATATGGTAAAGATGGGAAGCTTTCTTGCAGAGCTTCGCAAAGAACAAAAACTTACACAGGCTGAATTGGGAGAAAAACTCGGTGTCACAAATAAGACTGTTTCAAGGTGGGAAACCGGAATTTATATGCCGCCCGTAGAGATATTGGAGGAACTTAGCCGTCTTTATGGTTTAACCATTAACGAAATCTTGAGTGGTAGAAAATTAACCACGGAGGAATATAAAGAGATGGCGGAATCAAATATTAGAGAAACACTGAAAGCAAGTACATTTGAACTGAAAGAGAAGCAAGAGTTCTTTAAGAAAAAATGGCGTAGGGAACACATATCAACAATTATTGCCTGTACCGTTGCTTGGATTGTTTTAATAGCAGCCCTGATAATTCAAAATGTTGAAGCATATCTTTGTGGTACTATTGGAAGTCTGCTTGCAATTATATATTATTGTGTACTGAATAATCGTATGTTAGCTTATGTAGAAGACCATATTTACGGCGGTAAATGGAATGAATATAAAAGCGATTCTGATAATAAATAGGGAAAGTATCAATATCAGTTTGTCGAACTAAGTCCTATACAAACAAAGACCGCTTACATCGTGTAGGCGGTCTCTTTTCGTGTTTAGATATATTTGATTTTGAGCTTTCTTTTCTTGGCTAACATTACCTTGCAGAGAACATCGTCAACACCATCGGTGTATCTGCCTTGTGCTATCAGGCTGTTCTTCAAACGGATAAGTGATTGTATCACTCTGCTGTATTCGTCATCATTTAGATAGATATGGAACTTTTCTTCTCTCATAGTCGTTTCCTCCATTCATCGAATCTTTCTCTGATTACCAAAACATCTGCTTCGGTGTCAGAATAAATAAAGATATGTACGCTTTTGAAAACTGCTTTTACTCTGTCGGAATATTCCGCTTCCGTTTCGGTTGTCTTAAAAGGGAGTTTTACGAGTTTTATATTTCGCTGCTTGCATAAGTGGCTTTTGAGAACCTCCATCTGTTCTGAGCCGCTCGTAAATTCTATCGCCAGCTTTTCTGACGGAATGTAGGTTTCAAGTGGTATTCCTAATAGTTTATCCGAACCGAGCTGCACCTTTAGTCCTTTTTGATTTGCGTAATAGGCAACAGCCAAGCCGGGGAATACGGAGCGATATTCGCTTTCGCATACGGTGCATTTTTCTCTAAGAATTGTTCTGTCGCTGATTTTTGCTTTCCAAGAGTGTCCGAGTGAACATTTCCACCACACACTTTTCATCGACTTTCTTGACACTTGTGTCGGGAGCAGAGAGTTTTTTTCGTAATCCCATTCAGCAAGCAGTTTCCTGTCCGTTGTGGCTAAATCATTGTATCCTTCAAGAACCGCCCTGTCCGCACAAACCGGGCATACTGTTCCTTTTACACGGGCATTGATAACGGACTTCCACTCATTACCGCAGGTCTTACACTTCCACCAAACATTGCGTCTTGATTTTGCGTTTACCTCATCAGGTAATAGAGGATGATTTCTTTCTGACCACTCGGCGGCAAGGTCAGGGCGCGTAGTCGCCAAGTCATTAAATCCTTTGAGCAATGTATATCCGCTACAATACGGACATCTGCTCCCACCGGAACGGGTTGAAATAAGAGTGTGCCACTCGTTTCCGCAATTTTTGCATTTCCACCAAGCCTTACTGTTTGCAAAGGCTGTTACCATTGTAGGCAGCAACGGAAGATTTCTGTCAGACCATTCAGCAGCAATATCGGGATACTGTGAAGCAAGGTCATTGAATCCTGCAAGGACTTTATTATGTGAGCAGTATGGACAGCCTGTGCCGTTTACCGTTCTGCTTTTAACGCTTGCTTCCCATTCGTGTCCGTGTTTACATTTCCAAATAATCTTCTTATGAGAAGCAACAGAAACCTCAGTAGGTTTTAATTCGTTCTTTTCAGACCACTCCTGAGCCAGCAGGGGCTTCAATGTGGCTAAATCATTGATACCCTCTATTACTCTCGCTCCTGAGCATATCGGGCATTTCTCGCCCTTTGAGCGAGCTTTGACGCTCGTTTCCCACTCGTGTCCGCAAGCACCTTTCCACCATACTCTTTTATTTGAACCGAAGGTTATCTTATCCGGTGTCAGCGGTAAATTCTTCTCTGACCATTCAGAAATAAGCTCCGGGTGAACGCTTGCTAAACTGTTGCTCATAGTACAACCACCCCTTCCTCTGTGATTATCCTCATTATATTGAGAAAAACGGGATTGGTGTAGTTTGCGATGTAGCCCGAAAACTATGAGAAATGAAAGAAGCTCCTGAAAAGCCGTAACTTCTCAGGAGCTGTGTGAAACTCAAAATTATGCGATTTTTTAGTCTCTGCACCGTTTTTAGCACCGATTGGTGTAAAATTGGTGTAAAGAGGTAAATTTATTCGGTTTAGAAAGTCCCGAAACCCGCATAAACACTGGTTTTTTTCGACTTTTACTTGTCGAGGGGCTTCATTGTCGGGAACAGCAGCACATCCCGGATGGAAGCGGAGTCGGTCAGCAGCATGACCAGACGGTCCACGCCGAAGCCCAGGCCGCCCGTGGGGGGCAGACCGTATTCCAGAGCGGTGACGTAATCGTAGTCCACCTGAGCCTTGGAGGCGGGGTCCAGCTTCAGCCGCTCTGCCACCTGCTTTTCAAACCGGCCCTTCTGATCGATGGGGTCGTTCAGCTCGGAGAAGGCGTTGCCGAACTCCGTGGCGTTGATGAAATACTCAAAACGCTCGGTAAAGGCGGGGTCGTCGGCCTTCCGCTTGGCCAGGGGGCTGTTTTCCACAGGGTAATCGTAAATAAAGGTGGGCTGGATCAGGTTCTCCTCTACGAAGGCATCGAAGAACTCCGCAAGAATGGCACCCTTGGTGGGAATCTCCGGCAGCTCCACCTTGTGGGCCTTGGCCAGGGCGATGGCCTCCTCATCAGAGGACACGGCGGCAAAGTCTACGCCGGAATACTTCTTGACCGCCTCTACCATGGTCATTCTCTCCCAATGGGACAGGTCGATCTCCTTGCTCTGGTAGGTGATCTGCAAGGTGCCGCAGACCTTCATGGCCACGGTCTTCATCATCTCTTCCACCAGATCCATCATGCCCCGGAAATCGGTATAGGCCTGGTACAGCTCAATAGAGGTGAATTCGGGGTTATGGGTGGGGTCCATGCCCTCGTTCCGGAAGATACGGCCCACTTCATACACCCGGTCCATGCCGCCCACAATCAGCCGCTTCAGGTACAGCTCGGTCTCGATGCGCAGCACCATGTCAATGTCCAGAGTATTGTGGTGGGTATAGAAGGGCCGGGCGGAGGCGCCGATCTCAAAGGGGGTCAGGATGGGGGTGTCCACTTCCAGGAAGCCCTTGCTGTCCAGGAAGTGCCGCAGTTCCCGCAGGATGAGGCTGCGCTTGACAAAGGTATCCTTGACCTCGGGGTTGACAATCAAATCCACATAACGCTGACGGTAGCGGGTCTCCCGGTCGGTCAGGCCGTGGAACTTTTCAGGCAGGGGCAGCAGGCTCTTGCTGAGCAGGGTGGCCTTGTGGACCCGCAGGGAGATTTCCCCCCGCTCGGTCTTGAACACGTCACCCTCTACGCCCACGATGTCGCCAATGTCATTTTTCTTAAAACGGGCAAAATCCGCCTCGTCCATGGCGTCAAACCGGACGTAAAGCTGAATTCTGCCAGTGTTGTCCTGCAAATCGCAGAAAGACACCTTGCCCATGCCCCGCTTGCTCATCAGGCGACCCGCCAGAGTTACGGTCTTGCCCTCCAGGGCCTCATAGTTTTCCTTGATCTCCTTGGCGGAGGAGGTCACTTCATACTTGGTCTGCACATAGGGGTCCCGGCCTTCGGCCCGGAGGGCTTCCAGCTTGTCCCGGCGGACCTTCACCTGGTCGGACAGGGGCATTTCTGCCTGTGGTACAAACTTTGCCATGGCTTAGCCCTCACGAGAAACGCTGATGACCTTCATGCGGAAGGAACCGGCAGGGGCGTTAACGGTAAAGTCCTCTCCGGCAGCCTTGCCCACGATGCCGCGGCCGAAGGGAGAGTCATCAGAGAGCTTGTTTTCCATGGGGTTGGCTTCCTGAGAGCCGGTGATGCGGTACTCGAAGCGCTTGCCGTTCTCGTCCTCTACAACTACGGTGCAGCCCAGACCCACGCGGCCGGTGGCCTCGTTCTCGTCCTCAATGATGACGGCGTGGGACAGCACGTCCTCGATCTCTGCGATCCGGCCGTACAGCTTGGCCTGCTCGTTCTTGGCGGCATCATACTCGGAGTTTTCGGACAAGTCGCCGTAGGACCGGGCCTCGGCGATCATGGCGGCCACTTCCCGTTCACGGGTAGTCTTCAGGTAGTTCAGTTCCTTTTCCAGGTCTGCCAGACGCAGGCTTGTGATTTTATATTCCTTAGCCATATTCAAAATCCTTTCTTAGCTGAAAATTTCCATAGCTTCGAATATTATAGAGGAAAACCCCCGGGTAGTCAAGAAGATTCCCGGGGGTTTCGCAAAAATATAGGCTATATTTTATCCGATATGCTCCAATATTTGCTGATAAAGGGCGGCGGTTTCCGCCGGGTCCCTGCCGCTGAGGACATAGGTCTTGCCTGACTCCATTTTCAGGACAATGGCGCTGTGGGGGTTATAGTAGGTCATGCGGGTGAAGCTCCCCAATTCCTCGTTTTCAAAGAGACCCGCCAGCAGCCGGAAAGAGCCCAGGCCCCAGGTGCGGGAGCCGGGAACATTTTCACTGCGCAGCTGGACGTCAGAAATTTCGGAATAGGGAATGGAGGTGGAGCCGTAGTAGGTCACGTCCACCTGCATTGCGGTGTCCAGAAATTGATATTTCACGGAGCCGGTAAAGAGCATCGCGGCTACAAACACCAATATCACCGCCCCAATGGCGATTGCCGACTGATTGACCTTCCGCTCCCACCTGGGCCGGGGCCGGAAGGTCACGCCTTGACGCTGCTGCTTTTTGTAAAAGATGCAGGAGTAGACCAGAGGGATGATATTGCCGAGGAGCAGCAGAATAAGGAGCAGAGGCATGGCCGCTTTTTCCGGCAGAAAGCTTACGGGGATCATCAAAAAACCGCAGATCATATAGCAGGGACCTGCCAGACGGTGGGTGGCGTTCCAATTTTCCTCGCTGGAGGCGGTCCACTTTACCCGGATGCCTACAACGTTGTTGGGCCGGCATTTGGGCATATAGTTGCCCAGCACCAGATACATGGCAGCGAGCAGCCAAGCCATAATGCGCATGATGGGCAGATCCATGTGCCGGACCATAATGGCATAGGAAATCCAGAAGGTGACGTTGGACAGCACAGGGATGATCCAGATCACAATGCTGTTGACCTTTTTGTTTTTCTCCCGGTCCTTTTCCAATTTTTCGGTCAGGTACAGGCACAGCGCCAAGGTCAGCGCCAGAAACACAGGGGTGAACAGGATGGCCGCCGGAAAGGCGGTTCGGGGGGCGGTGATCCAAAGCACAAGCCCAATCAGTGCGGGCAGCAGGGTAAAGGCATAGCAAAGGATGCGGTTTTTCTTACTGAACATTGTTTCATTCTCCTTTCAGACCGGTAATCCACAGCAGGGTTTCTTCCAGCACGGATGTGTTCAGCGTATAATAGATGAATTTCCCGTCCCGGCTGTCATAGACCAGATCCGCGTCCTTCAGAACGGACAGATGCCGGGAAATGGCGGCGGCAGAGATATCGAAATGCGCCGTGATCTCCCCGGCGCTTTTCTTCCCGGATTTTAACAGATTCAGAATTTCCCGCCGAGTCGGATCCGCCAGGGCTTTCAGAGTTTGCTGCAGCCCCATAAGCACACCTCCTGAAATGTATTTAACAATTAACTTAATTGTTAAATGAATGATAGCATGGAATGATGGAATTGTCAAGGGGCTGTGAAGAAATCTGAGAATAGCAAACAGACAGAATATGATTCCGAAAAATCACAAAGCACTGTTCCGAACGGTTGATATTGTTCCGTTAAAATGTTATACTGAGTCAAAACGAAATGAGCACAATACTTTTGCAATAACAGGTAACATAAAAGGAAACAAACAATGGTAAAAATCTTATTTATCTGCCACGGGAACATCTGCCGCAGTGTTATGGGGCAGTACATTCTGCAAGATATGGTCAACAAAGCGGGGCTGTCCGGGAGCTTTGAGATCGACTCGGCGGCGGTGAGTCGGGAGGAGATTGGCAATCCCATCTATGGGCCTGCCCGGCGGGAACTGCGGAAACGGGACGTTCCGGTGGGGGAACATCGGGCACGGCAGGTGACCATGGAGGATTACCGGCACTTTGACCGCATTTATTACATGGACCGCAGCAATCGGGATTATCTGGAAAGACTCCTGCCCCGGGATCCGGAGAAGATCCGGCCTCTGCTTTCTCACGATGTGGCGGACCCCTGGTACACCGGGGACTTTGAGAAGACATATACGGACCTTACGGAGGGCTGTCGGAACATACTGGAGGATTTTACATGAATTATGAGGCCATAGAGCAGGCATTGGCGGAGCTGCCGCTGTACGTCTATGCCTGGATCGACCCGAAAAAACTGGAATTCTCGGACCGGGTGCGGCACATCTGTCAGACGGAGTGTACCATGTACGGCAAAAGCTGGGCCTGTCCCCCCGGTGTGGGGACCGTGGCGGAATGCAGGGAAAAGTGCCTGCGCTACAATAAGGCGCTGCTGATTTCCAGCCTGACGGAGGTGGCGGACATCGCGGATATGCAGGCCACGCTGGCCACACGGCGCGGCCATGAGGAATTGACGGATCAGGTCGGGGATATTCTCCGCACCCACGGCCTTGAGCCCTATATCCTGTCCACCGAGGCCTGCGCCATTTGCGGCCGCTGTGCCATTCTGGATGGGAAGCCCTGCCGCCATCCTGAAAAAATGCACCCCTGCGTGGAGAGCCAGGGCATCAACATCATCCCCACGCTGGAGGAAAACGGGCTGGAATTTCAGTACGGCTCCAATGTGGTCACCTGGGTGTCGCTGCTGTTGTTTTGCGATAAGGAAGGGTGAGACGGATGGGGGGATTCATTGGAAAATGGATGGAAAAAACGCTGGAAGGTTTGTTTGCGATGCTGATGACAGCGGTAGTTTTGATGGTGCTGGCTGCTGTCAACGCAGATTTCAGCTGTAAGGTGACATTTCAGATGTCAAATGCTGTTTTGATGCTTGTCGGGGTGGCGGCAATCGTGCTGTTTTTGGGCCTTTGCAGCATGCTTTCATTGAAGAAATACAGGCCGTTGGCTGTCGCAGCCGCATCGAAACTGGACCGTGCGGTTCCCTGGATTTGCGTGGCGCTGTTCCTGACGGAGGTATACATAAGCATTTGTATTTTCTTCAATCCGGGTTGGGACCCGGGCAGTATCTGGAGACGGGCCCAGCAGCGAATATTAGGAGACTCGTGGGGGGATTATTTCTCAAAATATCCCAATAATCTTCTTCTGCTGCTGGGGGAGACGCTGCTGCTTCGTGTGAATCAGCATGCGGGAATATTTCCGGGGGACTATGCGCCGATGGCCTGCATTGTGGTGAGCTGTGCGGTAATCTCGACTACCTGCTTTTTTATATATCGGCTGCTGTGCCTGTTGACGCGCAGACGGTATGCGCTGGTCGGATTGGGGCTATGCATTGTGCTGGCAGGGTTGTCTCCGTGGATGTGTGTGTTTTACTCGGATACTCTGGCAATGATTTTCCCTGTGCTGACGATATATATATATATATCGAGCCTATACGTCTATGTAAATATACGTATGGTAAAAAATTGAGAACGGCGGAGCGGAACGGCATATACGCCAGGGCGGCGGCAGTTTTGGTCGGCTGTATTGGATATTTCCTGAAGCCCCAGTGCATCATTCCGGTTATCGCGATTGCGTGCGCGGAATTTGTATACTTTCTGAAAGAGAGAAATGTGCCTCAGCCAAAGCCCCGCAGAGCGCTGCGGATACTGTTGCTGGCTCTGCTTGCGGCGGTGGCGATGGTAACGCTGTCGAAAGCGCTGGTATGGCAATATGAGTCTGCGGATGTTCGGCTTGAACGGGAGGAGTCCTTTGGAATAGCCCACTTCCTGATGATGGGATTGAATACGGATACGGACGGGAGCTTTTCGGCGGAAGATGCTGATTTTTCCGCAAGCTTTCAAACCAGTGCGGAAAGAAGCCGGACGGATATGGAACGGGCGTCAGAGAGATTGAAGCAGATGGGCTTCGACGGATACCTGAGGCACCTTTACAGGAAAATGCTGATGACATTCCATGACGGCACCTTTGGCTGGTGGGGGGAAGGAACCTTTTACACACCGGCTGTAGAGTCGCCCAATATGACCACCTCTCCGGCCCTGAAATCGCTGTATTACCGAGGCGGAACGCATCATGAGTCTACAAGCTGGCTGCGCAGCTTGCCTGGGTGACGGTGCTGTTTTTGACCGGCGCTTACGGGTTGCTCAGTGCCGGAAAAACCGGGAAATTTGAAACAGATGTGCTGAAGCTATCGATCATTGGAATAACTCTATTTCTTATGCTGTTTGAAAGCAGGGCAAGATATCTGTTTATGTATGTCCCCTATTTCTGCGTCCTTGCCGCAATGGGGCTGGCAGAATTGGCGGAAATTCTGGACAAAATCCGATACCGGCAGAGAAAATCAGAAAAGTGACCGGACGGCATTTTCGGAAAACAAAAAGCGCAGCGAGGAGAATTGCGCCCCCTTTCGGGATAAGCGGATCGCTCCGGAGCCGGAATAGCTTCAACATCTTTATTTGCGTTTTGCGGCAGAGTATAAATCATACAAACTGAACAAAAAACTTCAATATGAACAGAAAGCTGTTGACGCAATATACAAAAACTGTGGGTGAATTTGTACATACTGATAAAAATTGGGTGAAACGGGAATAGTTGTTGCAATTAGTCAGTTGCCGTGATATACTGTTTTGGCACTTAGAGAATTCAAATGTGTAAATATCGGGCAAAAAGTATCGAATTGCGATGCCGCCCGTGTATTTTGAAAGGGGTATTGTATGTCTCACAAGTATGTTTATTTGTTCACCGAGGGTGACGGTTCCATGCGAGAGCTTCTGGGTGGCAAGGGTGCGAATCTGGCGGAAATGACCAGAATCGGACTGCCGGTTCCCCAGGGCTTTACTATTTCTACGGAGGCCTGCACCAAGTACTACGAGGACGGCCAGAAAATCAATGATGAGATCATGGCCCAGATCATGGAGTACGTGGATAAGATGGAGCAGATCAACGGCAAGAAGTTCGGCGATCTCACCAACCCTCTGCTGGTCTCCGTCCGTTCCGGCGCCCGTGCCTCCATGCCCGGCATGATGGATACCATCCTGAACCTGGGCCTGAACGACGATGTGGTGGATGCCATGATCAAGGGCAATCCCGATCCCGCTTTCGCCCGGTTTGTCTATGACTCCTACCGCCGTTTCATCCAGATGTTCTCCGACGTTGTTATGGAGGTCGGCAAGAAGTACTTCGAGCAGCTCATTGATGAGATGAAGCAGAAGAAGGGCGTTACCTATGACGTGGAGCTGACTGCTGAGGACCTGAAGGAACTGGCCGGCCAGTTCAAGGCCGAGTATAAGGCCAAGCTGGGTGTGGACTTCCCCTCCGACCCCAAGGTCCAGCTGTATGAGGCCATCCGTGCCGTGTTCCGCTCCTGGGATAACCCCCGTGCCAATGTTTACCGCCGTGACAACGACATTCCCTACTCCTGGGGTACTGCTGTCAACGTCATGCCCATGGTCTTTGGCAACCTGAACGAGAATTCCGGTACCGGCGTTGCCTTTACCCGTGACCCCGCCACCGGTGAGAAGAAGCTTATGGGCGAGTTCCTGACCAATGCCCAGGGCGAAGACGTGGTGGCCGGTGTCCGTACCCCCATGCCCATTGCCCAGATGGCGGACAAGTTCCCCGCCGCTTTTGAGCAGTTCACCAAGGTCTGCGCCCTGCTGGAAGACCATTACCGGGATATGCAGGACATGGAGTTCACCGTGGAAAACGGCAAGCTCTATATGCTCCAGACCCGTAACGGCAAGCGTACCGCCAAGGCCGCTCTGAAAATCGCCTGCGACCTGCTGGACGAGGGCATGATCGATGAGAAGAAGGCCGTGGCCATGATCGAGCCCCGGAACCTGGATACCCTGCTCCATCCCCAGTTTGATACCAACGCCCTGAAGGCCGCTACCCCCATTGGCCGTGGTCTGGGCGCTTCTCCCGGAGCCGCTTGCGGCAAGGTTGTGTTCTCTGCGGAGGATGCCGAGGAGTGGGCTGCCAGAGGCGAAAAGGTGGTTCTGGTTCGTCTGGAAACCTCTCCTGAGGATATCACCGGCATGAAGGTCGCCCAGGGCATCCTGACCGTCCGTGGCGGCATGACCTCTCACGCTGCTGTTGTTGCCCGTGGTATGGGTTCCTGCTGTGTCTCCGGCTGCGGCGACATCAACATGGATGAGGAGCGCAAGCAGTTCACTCTGGGTGGTAAGATCTACCATGAGGGTGACTTTATCTCCATCGACGGCTCCACCGGCAATATCTACGAGGGCATTATCCCCACTGTGGATGCCGAGATCGCCGGAGAATTCGGCCGCATCATGGCGCTGGCCGACAAGTACCGCACCATGAAGGTCCGCACCAATGCCGATACCCCCGCCGATGCCAGAAAGGCCCGGGAGCTGGGCGCGGAAGGCATTGGCCTGTGCCGTACCGAGCATATGTTCTTTGACCCCGAGCGTATTGCCGCCTTCCGGGAGATGATCTGCTCTGATACCGTTGCAGAGCGGGAGACCGCGCTGGAAAAGATTCTGCCCTATCAGCAGGGCGACTTCGAGAAGCTGTATGAGGCCCTGGAGGGAAGCCCTGTGTGCATCCGTTTCCTGGATCCCCCTCTGCACGAGTTTGTTCCCACTACCCAGCCCGAGATTGAGCAGCTGGCTGCCGCTCAGGGCAAGAGTGTGGAGCAGATTAAGGCAATTATTGCTTCTCTGCACGAGTTCAACCCCATGATGGGTCACCGTGGCTGCCGTCTGACCGTCACCTACCCCGAGATCGCCAGGATGCAGACCAAGGCCATCATCCGGGCCGCCATCAATGTCAAGAAGGCCCATCCCGACTGGGATATCAAGCCTGAGATTATGATCCCTCTGGTCGGTGAAACCAAGGAGCTGGCTTATGTGAAGAAGGTCGTTGTGGAGACCGCTGACGCGGAGATTACGGCTGCCGGGATGGAGCTGAGCTATGAGGTCGGCACCATGATCGAGATTCCTCGTGCGGCCCTGACCGCCGATGAGATCGCCAAGGAAGCCGAGTTCTTCTGCTTCGGCACCAACGATCTGACCCAGATGACCTTTGGCTTCTCCCGTGACGATGCGGGCAAGTTCCTGAACGCCTACTACGAGGCCAAGATCTACGAAAACGATCCCTTTGCCAAGCTGGACCAGAACGGTGTCGGCAAGCTGATGAAGATTGCCATGGACCTGGGCAAGAAGACCCGTCCGAGCCTGCACTGCGGCATCTGCGGTGAGCACGGCGGCGACCCCGCTTCCGTGGAGTTCTGCAATACTCTGGGTCTGGACTATGTGTCCTGCAGCCCCTTCCGTGTGCCCATCGCCCGTCTGGCTGCCGCTCAGGCTGCCATCAAGCAGGAGGCCGCTCAGGCCGCTGCTGACAAGGCCGCCGAGGAGAGCAAGGCTGCCGAGCGGGAAAAGGCAAAGGAAGCCGCCAAGGAGGCTGCCAAGGAATTCGCCGAGAACGCCAAGGAAGCCGCCGCGGTTGTAGCCGCTGACGTAGCCGATGCCGCCAAGGCTGGTCTCGCCGGCGCCAAGGCTGGTCTGGCTGCCGCCAAGAAGGCCTATCTGGAGAACCGGAATAAGTAAACCCTGATTTTCTTCGGGCGGTCCCCTTTTCGGACCGCCCGATTTGCGCGTCTGGAGGAATGTATGCGACTTTTGTTTGAAATGGATACCAGGGATTATGACCCTAATGGCCGTGCTTTTGTGCGGCCCTCCGCCCGGGGCATTATACTGCGGGGTGGGAAGGTCGCCATGGTCCACAGCCTGAAATACGACTATTACAAGTTCCCCGGCGGCGGTATTGAACCCGGAGAGACTCCGGTGGCGGCGCTGTGCCGGGAGGTAGCGGAGGAATCCGGGCTGCGGGTTATTCCGGACTCCATCCGGGAATTCGGCCTGGTCCACCGGGTACAGAAGTCCGACCAGAAAGATGTGGAGGTTTTTATACAGGACAACTACTATTATCTCTGCGAGGTATTGCCTGAGGCGGAGCCGCAAAAGCTGGACGATTACGAGGCGGAAGAACGCTTTACGCTGGAATATGTAGACCCGGATACCGCCATCCGCACCAATCGGGATAAGAATCACGGCCCCAAGGATCAGCGGATGCTGGAGCGGGAGGCTCGGGTGCTGGAGCTGCTGAAGGCCAGCGAAATGGAGCGCATCCATAGGGAGCTGGAAGCGCTCTGCCACCGGTATCAGATTGATTTGGAGATCCGGACGGATGAAACCATTGAACGCAAGTTTGCGGCGGAGGAAGGATCCGGGAAAATCATCTTGAAAATGAACCCCGGAAGTATTGAATTCCCGGCGTACAGGGAGACGGCGGAGTATGCCGTTGGAAAACTGCTGCTCCCCCGGCTGCGACTGGAAACGGACAGGCTTGTCCTGCGTCGGTTCAAAGCCGAAGACGCGGATGACTGCTTTGAGCTGCTGTCCGATCCTGTGGGCACTTATATGAACTGCTGCGAGACCTTTACGGAGAAAAACGCGGAATTTGCCCAGAGAATGCAATTCTTTGCGGATCAGCAGACCCGGTATATGATCGAGTATAAGGAAAACGGAAAGGTGATTGGCACGGTCTCTCTGGAAGAGGACGATTCCCGGGCGGTGACGGCCATGGAAATCGGCTACGGTATCCACCCGGCCTATCAGCGAAAGGGTATTGCCTTTGAGGCCCTTTCCGCATTGCTGGTGCTTTTGCGGGATGGGCTGGGCCTGCCGCTGGTGATTGCCGAGACTCTGCCGGAAAACGAGGCATCTATAGGTCTCCTGCGCAAGCTGGGCTTCCAACAGGAGGGACTGCGGCATAAGGCCATCTGGCATGATGGCCTGGATCGGCCTGTGGACCTGCTGTCCTTCTACCGGGATGCGCCTTGACATTTTTGGTGGATGCCGCTATGATATAGGCAGAGATAGAGAGTGCCGCTGAATGGCGGCATTTTCAAAAAACACTGGTTAGCAGCGACTAACCAACGGACATAAAATGGAGAAGGAAGGAGACTGCGACATGTCCTTTTTTGATAACACCCGAAAGCCAGTGGGCCTTGGCGGGAAAATTATGGTGTGCATGATGAACATCGGGCATCGGGCGCTGACGGCCTGGGAGATGACATTCCTGGAACTGCCTGATAATGCCAGGGTTCTGGACTGCGGCTGCGGCGGCGGGGCGAATATCCGGGAGTTACTGAAAAAATGTCCTCAGGGGGAGGTCTGAGGAATCGACTATTCCACAGTCAGTGTGGAAAAAGCACGCAGGCATAACGCCGCGGCGATCCGAGAGGGAAGCTGTGAGGTGCGGCAGGGCAGCGTGGATCGAATTGAATTCCCAAATGGCTGCTTTGACGCGGTCACGGCCTTTGAAACCGTGTATTTCTGGGCTGATCCGGTTTCCTGTTTCCGGGAGGTGCACCGTGTCCTGAAGCCCGCGGGATGTTCCTGATCTGCAACGAATGCAGCGGGGATACGGACAGGGATGACAAGTGGACGGAGATCGTAGACGGCATGACCGTCTACCGGGATGCGCAGCTGAAAGAACTGCTGGAACAGACTGGCTTTGCGCATATTCAAGTACATAAAAACCAAAAGGGATGGCTGTGCGTAACAGCCGGAAAGGAGAAATGAATCATGAAAATGCACGAACGGAATGAAAACGCTGCCAAAACGGCGCTGCTGATCCATCCCATGCTGTCCTCGTCGGAGGGCGTAGAGCAGTGTGTTACGTCTTATTGGGGAGAGGATGTGCATTGCTTTCTTCCGGATCTGTCCGCCCACGGCGAAGTGGCGGCCCAGACCTATGTCAGCGCCGCGGAGGAGGCGAAGGCTATCCATGATTACCTTCTGGAGCATGGCTGCACCCATTTGAACCTGGGCTTTGGGGCATCTTTGGGCGGCGTGGTGCTGTTTGAGCTGCTGAAATTTGAAGATCTGACCTTTGATCACGTCTTCTTTGAGGGCGTCAGCTTCTATGAGCGGGCGCCGGTGCTGAATTTTATCCTGACCCGGGTGTTCCTGGGCAAGCACCGGAAGGCCGTCAAGGATCCGGAGCTGTCCAGGCGGAAGATGAGCGCCATTTATGGGGAAATCGCCGGTCCGGCTATGGCCCAGCGGTTTATCGCCATGAATGAACCCAGCATCCGCAGCATGATCCGGGACTGCGCCTATGTGCGTCTGCCGGAGCTGTCTCCGGAGATGCAGAAGCTCTGCGTGTTTGCCTATGGGGAAAAGGATTCGGATCTGAAGCAGTGCAGAAAGCTGCTCCCCGCCAGATATCCGGAGGCGGAGCTGAAAGTTTGGCCGGGCTATGCACACTGCGGTCGGATGACGGGCGATTCCCAGAACTATGCCGCCATGCTCAAGCAGTACATGGCGTGATCCCAATACAATAAAAGAAATGCAGCGCCCGCCGGTTTGGTGGGCGCTCAGCGTGTCAAAGAAGCCTCGCAGAGTTTGCCGACAGAAGTCGGCAAATAAGGTTAAATCATTTTCTGTCGGGGCGTGTACCTGACAGAAAATACATCTCAGGCTGCAAGTGTGCGAGGTGTTCGCCGCAGGCGAATACCTCGTGCGCGCAGCAGACTGCAAAAGTTTGTCGGAAAAGCCCGTAAGGGTTTTTCCGACAGTTTGCAGCGCCCACCGGTCATGGTGAGCGCTGTGCGGTTTTCAGGCTTTCCGGATCGGATGCCGGATCACGGTTTTCAATTTTTCGGGCGCGGTTTTCCGGGCGTCGGACAGGTAGATCTCGTGGTGCAGGCGGGTATCAGACGGGTCATTGACGTATCCGTTTTCCGCCAGAAAGGCGTCCATGACGGCAACAGTGGCCGGCTCGTCATCGTAGGACCCAACGTGCAGGATCTGAACGCACAGTCCCTCGTCAACGGTCAGAAATTCCGCGGAGGAACAGTCTATATGCTTCTTTTTGGAAGCCGTCTCCACAGCCCAGGCAAGATCCGCTTCCGTTACGAAATCCGGCAGGCGGATCACGGAGATCCAATGAAATGCGGACTTTTTGGAATAGTCCACCCCGGCAATGCCGTCCTGCCACCAGAAGCCCTCCAGGGGCGGGACCACATATTCAAAGAAACCCTCGATTTTGTGTTCCGTCTTATAGCTCATTTTGAGGGTGTAAGCCACGGAATACAAAACCCCGATGGCCGCCTGATAAGCGCCGCCATCCTCATTGGGGTCCCCCTCCCCGCGGACAGCAATATAGTTCGCCTTGGGGACGGTAACGATCTCCGGCTTGCATTTCGGCATGTAGAATTCTTTGTATTCCTTTTTGAAGTCGAAAGCCATAAGTATACTCCTTAAATATGCGAACAAATTTTCTTGAAGTATAACATACAAAATGAAAAGAGGCAAGACTTTTTTTGAAGTCCAAATAAATTCTCAGAGGGATGCAACATTTCTTTCCCCCCATCTGTATACAGGATAGAACGGCAAAGATGCCGGGGAAAGAAAGGAAATGTTTATTATGAAAAAGGTATTTGTTAGTGCTATGAGTCTGGTTCTTGCTCTGTCTATGGCGGCCTGCGGTGGCAAGAGCGCAGATGTGATTCCGGGCAGTGATCCCAGAACCTGGGGGCCCGCGGAAGAAACCACGGCTGCCATTACCGAAGACAAAGACTCACTGGGCGGTGAGGACGTGCAGATCCCCAACCCCTGGCAGGAATGCGCCAGCCTGGAAGAAGCCGGCAAGATGGCGGGCTTCTCCTTTACCGCACCTGAAACTGTGGATGGCTATACGGAGAAATACATTGCGGCCATTGAGAATGACATTGCCGAGGTGATCTTCAGCAAGGGCGATAACGATGACGCTTCCCTCTATTTCCGCAAGGGAGTCGGTACGGAGGACATCAGCGGCGATTGCAACACCTATGATACCGTCGAACAGCAGACCATCGGCGGCAAAACTGTGACATGTAAGGGCAATGACGGCCTCATTTATAACGCGACCTGGAATGACGGAACCTATTCCTACGCGGTTATGTCCAACGCCGGTATGAGTGCGGAGCAGCTGGCCGCCTGCCTGATGATCGTGGTGTGCTGCTGGTATGCCTGGAAGCCCGGGGAAGCGCAGGATCAGGAGCAGGGGATGCTGGCAGTGCCCCAGATCGAAACTGTGGACAGCCTGGAGGCGTTGTCCGAAAAAACCGGCCTCCCACTGGCGGAGCTGACAGGGCTCCCCTTTGCGGCGGAACATACGGAATATGTGTCCTACTGGGAGAGCTTTGCAGAAATCAATTATTATGGTAGTACAGATACGCTGTGCTACCGGGTGTCGCTGGGAACGGAGGATAATTCCGGCGACTACAACGAGTATGCCCAGAACACGGAAGCGGAAATTTCCGGGAACGCCGTGACGCTGAAGGGCGAAAACGGCGCTTACACCCTGGCCATCTGGACGGATGGGCAGTACGCTTATTCCATTTCCGTAACGACGCCCCTTTCCCAGGAGGCGTTTCTGGCACTGATCGAAGAGAATTACTGATACAGATGGACCCGGCAAGACGGATGCTTGCCGGGCCGCTTTATATTTCCGAGGCCTCTTCTGCCTCCTGGCTGCTGAAACCCTCCACAAACAGGGCGGCGTCGGCTGGGGTGGTCTGCCAGCCGTATTTTCTCAAATCTACGCACCAGCACCGGCCGTTCCAGAGGATGGAAACGCCGTCGTCCGCCAGAAGGGTGCGCTGCAGATCGGAAGTCAGAAAGTGCCGGGCGCCGCTGAGTTCACCCCTGCCGTTGACCACCCGGAACGCGGGAATGTCATCTCCCGCCAGCCCTTCCCGCAGTCCGTAGCCCACCTGCCGGGAATTTTTCGGCTTGCCACAGAGCATGGCGATCTGCCCATAAGTCGCGACCTTCCCCACAGGGATAGCCAGACAAACAATGCGCATTTTTTCATAGAAGTTCACAGTGCGCTCTTCCTTTCCCGGAAATTCCGCATAGCAGGCCGGAGCAGCCGGCGTTTTTTAATGACAGCTGTGTTCACCGCAGCCATGGCTGCCGCAGTTATGACCATTTTCCCCATGGTCATGGTGGCTGCACCGGACATTGGGATTAAAGCCCAGATTGCCTGCCAGCAATGCATTTACAGCAGCATCCGCCTCGCCGTTGGCGCCGCCGTATAGCCGGATGCCTGCTTCCGCCAGCGCAGCCTGCGCGCCGCCGCCGATACCGCCGCAGATCAGAACATCCACTCCATGCTGAACCAGGAAGCCTGCCAGCGCTCCGTGCCCGCTGCCGTTGGTGTTCACGACTTCTCCGTTAAGAATCCGGCCATCCGAGACTTCGTAAATTTTGAACTGTTCCGTATGGCCAAAATGCTGAAAGATCTGACCATTGTCGTAAGTTACCGCAATCTTCATGAAAATTCTCCTTTTCCGCGTGCAATGTGTATCTGACGAAAGAATCATCCCCGGTGGTCACATTTCCGGCACTGGATCATAGGTGTGTCGCCTTCCTCTTTGTAGAAGACTCCCGCCCACTGACAGATGCTCTGCAGGATCGGTACGACGGAGGCGCCCTTTTCCGTCAGCGAGTATTCCACCCGCGGCGGGATCTCATTGTAGGACTTCCGGTCCACAATGCCGTTTGCGATCAGAGCTTTTAGCGTAGAAGCAAGTACAGCGTCGGTAATGTTGCCCATTTCCCGGCGCAGCTCACTGTAACGCAAGGTCCCGAGGGCGGCCAGAACGCAGATGATCCGGGAATTCCACTTGCCGCCGAACAGCTCCATGCCATATTCCAGCGGACAGCGAATATCCCGTTCCAGTTTCCTTTGGTACATCATTGCACCTCCTGTGTTTTCTACATTATAACGAGTTATGCACGGAAGAACAAGTAGCTATGAAATAAATGAGGGGCTGTCTCACTATGCACTTTAATGGGTCAAAATAACCAAAAATGAAATGTCATTGCGAGCCAGTGACCGAGTCACTGGTGTGGCAATCCCCCGGATAGACGTAAAATCTAAGACTTTCTAACGTAGATGTTTGAAAATCGGGGGGATTGCCACACCAGCGTGCGCGCTGGTTCGCAATGACATTGTTCTCTTTGGGCACTTTGCTATTTTGAGACAGCCCCCTTCCTTTTTACAGAAGCTCCTTCTTGTTGTCTGCGCCGGGGGTCGTAACGATCACCCGCTCCGGGGTGATGATCAGAGCGCCCTTGGCGGTTGCGGCCCCGTGGAACATGTTTTCCACCATGGCCTTGAAGATTTTTACAACGTCTCCTTCAGTGACATACTGCGCTGTGCCCTTGATCTGGCAGCCTTCCAGATTCTGCGCATCGTAAACAGAGATGGCGATTTTTCCGTGATTGGCGGCAAGATTCTTCAGTGTGGTCTCCAGAAATACGTCGCCGACGACCAGCTTCCCATCAGGTGTAACATCCTTAAAAGCGACGGGCACCACATTGGGCTCCCCGTTTGCGCAGGTTGCCAGATCCCACATTCCGTTCCGCAGCAGATTTACAACATGTTCGTTCAGCATATTTGCTTTCTCCTTGTATTCTGAGCCTTGGCTCTTGATGTGCCCATTATAGAGCGGATATGCGGGAAGCGAAAGATATGGGTCAATTTATGAGCTGCTATTTTATTTCAGAGTGGTTACGGCATATGGGACAGAAAATCCCTGGCAAGCGCCTCGGATGGAGTTCCCTTCAGGAACACAACGTTCAGATCGTGATTCTGCGTCAAGGGGGAGCAGGTGAACCGGGCGATCCCCGTGCAATGCTGCACCACAGCTTCGTAGAGAAAGCTGATGCCGCAGCCCTCCTTTACCAATTCACAGATGAGCTTGAAGGAGCTTATACAGGCCACAGATGGAAAGGCTTCTTTCTGCCAGCCCTGCTGTGCCAGTGCGTCAAGAAAAATTCGTCTCGTACCGGATCCTTCTTCCCGGAGAATCAGGCGCTGGGAGAACAACTGCGGAATGGTCACCTCCCGGCCGGCAAAGGGATGTCCCTCTGCACAGATCCCAATGAAAGGCTCACAGCGCAGCAGAAAGCAGTCGTAACGCCGCTTGTCAAAGGGCCCTTCCAGAACGACAAAATCCAGGGCGCCATCCTCCAACAGCCCCAAAAGATGGGCGGTATTGTCTACGAGAAAAGTAAGTTCATTCCCGGACCGCTCCAGATAGCGGTGGATCTCCGGGAAAAGAATATAATCCCCAATGGACTTTGTGGCGCCAATGCGAAGACTCCGGCAGGGCGGTTCCCGAAGTGCATTCTGAAGCATCTGTTCATTATAGCGCAGCGAAATGGCATACTGTTCCAGAATTTCTCCCTGTACCGTCTTTTTCAGACGCCGATTCTGATAGAGGAACAGACGTACGCCATATTGGGCCTCCAGGGCCTGGATATGCTTGCTGACCGCGGGCTGGGAAAGATTCAGTGCCTCGGCGGCACGGCCATAGTGCATGGTCTTGCACACTGTCAGGAAGGTTTCAAGCTTTTGCTCCATAGTCTCTCCATTCCAAATTAGAATTGAATGATTCTTTCTTATGACTTTATTTTATCAATGATCTGCGATAAAGTAAAGAAAAAGAAAGGCGGGAGAACAATGAAAAAAATTTATAAGTATGTTCCCGGTGTGGGATTGGCCCTGCTTCTGGCAGCGGCAGCCAAATGTCTGGAGACGCTGGAGGAGCACGCCGGGATCCATCTGATCGGCGCCTCCGTGATTGCACTGTTTCTGGGAATGCTGGTCAACAATTTCCGCAAACCGACCCCAATAACAGCACCCGGCATCCGATTTACTTCCAAAAAGATTCTGAAATTCGCAATCATCCTATTGGGCGCAAGTCTGAACATCCGAACAGTGCTGACTGTCGGAAAATTTTCTCTGACGGTTATGGTATTCACGCTGGCAACCTGTTTTGGCCTGGGTGCTGTCATCGGCAAGGCGCTTGGCCTGAACTGGAAAACCAGCAGTCTGATCAACGCGGGAACCGGCATCTGCGGCGGTTCGGCAATTGCGGCCATTGCTCCGGTGATCGAAGCGACAGATATGGATATTGCCTATGGACTGTCTGCCACATTTCTGTTTGACACTGTTATGATCCTTGTGTTTCCCATTTTGGGCAAAATGATGGGGCTTTCCGATGCGGCCTTTGGCCTGTGGGCAGGAACGGCAGTAAATGACACATCCAGCGTTGTCGCGACCGGCTATGCGTTCAGTGAAGCGGCCGGGGACTTTGCCACCATGGTGAAGCTGACAAGGACCCTTTCCATTATTCCGGCGGTGCTGGTTTTTGGAGCCATTCATATGCATTTGGAAAAGAAAAACCGGCAGGGAAGCGGCAGCGTAAAGGTAAACTGGAGATCCGTGTTTCCCTGGTTCATTCTGGGATTCCTTGCCATGTCCGCGCTCACCAGCCTGGGACTGATTCCAACCCCGCTTGCATCCGCTCTGAAGACAGCCAGCAAATTTTTGATGGTGGCGGCACTGGCGGCCATTGGATTGAATACCGATTTCAAGGCTCTGTGCCGTTCCGGCGCCAAGCCAATGCTCCATGGCTTTATCGTTTCTCTCCTGGTTGTACTGGTGGCGATTGCGGTGGAATATGTCATCGGGGTTGCGCCCCACGGGACGCTGTAAAGATCAGTCCAGACTATCGCTTTCGGCATTTTTTCGGTTGATTTCAGACATGTTCTCGAGTAAAATAGAAATGGATCCCATTGCGGGCAAACCCGAAATTCAGGAACAGGAGAGAAAGGGCCATGCTTTTTATCTGTTATCCCAAGTGTTCCACCTGCCAAAAGGCGAGAAAGTGGCTGGATGAAAACGGGATCCCCTACGACCTGCGGGACATCAAAACCGAGAACCCGACTTACGAGGAGCTGGACCAGTGGCATAAGCGCAGCGGCCTGCCCCTGAAGAAGTTCTTCAATACCAGCGGACTGCTCTATAAGTCCCTGGAATTGAAGGACAAGCTGCCCGGGATGCCCGAAGAGGAGATGCTGCGTTTGCTGGCCACGGACGGCATGCTGGTTAAGCGTCCGCTGCTGATCGGCGAGGATTTTGTCCTGACCGGCTTCAGGGAGGCTGATTGGGCGGAACGGCTGAAAGTGGGAAAATGAAAGGAGCGTCTCTATGGTCTGTGCCTGCTGCGGCGTGAAGAAAAAGCTGTTTGATATGTTCTACTCGGTGGGGGACGGAAAGATTGACCTCTGCTCTGATTGCTGGGACGTGACGGAAAGACTGCGGTCGGATGCCGCCGGAGGGGAATGGGAGCTGTACGAGATCCATCTGCATCAGCTGAAAAAGCGGGCAAAGAACCCCAGTCCGGAATTCCTGTCCTGGCAGAGCGAAAACGATCCTTCCAGAGCGTGATTTTTCTTGAATAGAAACGAGGGAGCAGCCACGGAAAAGGACGGGCTGCTCCTTTTTTGTAAGGCGAAGATTTGCAAAATGTAAAATTTCTGTGCCGTGTTGACAAGGAAAAAGCAGGATGTTAGAATGCACGGGAAAGATTTTGGGTTTTCACAATAATGATGCAAAGAGGTGGTTGCCATGGATCCGTATAGTCGAAAACAGAACGTTTATCCCCAAAAGAAAACAACATCGGCAGCCGCTTCCGGAAGTGCCTGACCGTAGAGCCTGAGAAGCGCCTGCCGCCTGAAAAAGGAGGCACACATATGGTAAAGAACGAAAACACCACCCTGAAGAACATTCTGGAGAACCTGGACGATGCCCGGAAATACCAGAGCCTGCGGGAAATCCTGCGGAATATCCCGGCCGCGGATCTGGCAGAGGTATTCGAGGAGCTCCCCGAGGAGAAGATGCCCATTTTGTTCCGGCTCTGCCGGAAGGATCAGGCCGCGGACCTGTTTGCGGAGTTGCCCCCGGAGATCCAGAAAAAGTTGATCGACGGTCTGGGTGACACGGAGCTGAGGGACGTGATCGAGGCTCTTTTTACGGATGACGCGGTGGATCTGGTAGAGGAAATGCCTGCGGGTGTGGTACAGCGGATCCTTGCCCAGGCAGAGCCGGATACCCGGCGGATGATCAACGAACTGCTGAAATACCCTGAGGATTCCGCCGGCGGCGTCATGACCACGGAGTTTATGGAACTGAAGCCGGAAATGACCGTTTCTGATGCTTTGGAGACCATCCGGGAAAGCGGCATCGACAAGGCGACCATCAACAACTGTTATGTCACGACTCAGGATCACAGGCTGCTGGGGGCAGTGTCCCTGCGGGCGCTGGTGCTTGCGAAGGATTCGGAAACGCCGGTATCTCAGCTGATGAAAAGCCCTGTTATTTCTGTGCAGACCACGGAAGACCAGGAGAACGTCTCCCGGCTGTTTGAGAAATACGGATTCCTGGCGCTGCCTGTGGCGGACGGCGAGGGAAGGCTCGTGGGCATTGTGACCGTGGATGACGCCATTACGATCCTTCGCTCGGAAAACAATGAGGATATGGCGATCATGAACGCTATGGGTCCCTCCGAGAAGCCCTATTTCAAGCAGAGCATGTGGGATCTTTATAAGAACCGCGCCCCCTGGCTGCTGTTTCTGATGATCAGTGCCACCTTTTCCAGCATGGTCATCCGCAGCTTTGAAAGTGCCCTGGCAGCGGTGGCAGTTCTGACTGCGTATATCCCCATGCTGACGGATGCCGGCGGCAATGCCGGAAGCCAAAGTACCTCCACCATCATCTGCGGCATGGCCGTGGGTGATATCAAGCCCAGGGATCTGCCCCGCATTCTCTGGCGGGAATGGAGAGTGGGACTGCTCTGCGGCGGAACTCTGGCAGTCTGCAACTTTGCCAAGCTCATGCTGCTGGACCGTGTGGGCTTCGGAGTGGCTATGGTTGTCTGCCTGACGCTGGTGTGCACGGTGCTCCTCTCCCAGCTTATCGGCGGCGTCCTGCCGGTGATTGCCAAAAAGCTGAAAATGGACCCGGCGGTCATGGCCTCCCCACTGATCACCACCATCGTGGATACTACTACGCTGCTGATTTACTTTAACATCGCGAAAGCGCTGCTGCACCTGTGAGAACGGAACGCGCCGGACCCGGAGAGCCTAAGCCCCGGGTCCGGCGTGTTTTTGTATGCCGGGGCTGCGTTTATGGGAGAGGGATATTCTGTTGAAGCGGCAGCTAAGATACATGTATGCAAATATGCAAGAAATTCTTATATGTTTATCAAAAAAAGTTCTCGCAATTTCGGTTTGTATGGCTTATAATTAAATTACTTTAAAAAACAGTTTTTCAAAGCAGGAACGATGGAGAGGTGACCCATGTGAAATTAAGCAATGCGGAAGTAAAGCGGCAGAATAAAATTGCGGTGTATCGGCAGGTACTTCGGGTCGGGCGGATCACAAAGCCGGAGCTGTCGGCCCAGCTGCGGCTGAGCCTGCCCACAGTCGGACAAATCATTACGGAGCTTATGGAGGCCGGGCTGGTAGCAGAGGATGGCGCCGCAGAGTCTTTGGGCGGAAGAAGAGCGCTGTATTATGTGCCGGTGTTGGATAAGCTGGCCCTGGGTGTGGACATTACCCAGAATCATGTGAGCCTGGCCCTGGTGGACCTCAGCGGTCAGGTGGTGGCCCATAAGCGGACGAAGCTGGTTTTTGCCAATGAACCCGGGTATAACGATCGCGTCAATGCCCAGATTCACAGCTTTTTGGAGGAGAACCGGATCGACCCTGCCTGCCTGATCGGCATCGGCTGCTCCATGCCGGGCATTGTCAGCGCGGACAGGAAGAGCCTGCGGATATCCCACATCCTGAAGGTGACGTCGGAAAAGCCATTTTCCTTCCAACCGGACATGCCCTGCCAGATGCTTTGCTTCAACGACGCGGACGCCGCGTGCATGGTGGAGTGCTATACCCAGAACGGGCTGGAGACCTTCGCTTTTCTATCCCTGAGCAACACCGTGGGCGGCGCGCTGGTGGTGAACCGGAATATCACCCGGGGCCTTATGGGCCGCTGCGGCGAGTTGGGCCATGTGTGCATTGATCCCGGCCCCCAGGCACGGATGTGCTACTGCGGCAAGCGGGGGCATTTTGACGCCTACGGTTCGGCAAAACTTCTGGCGGAAAAGGTGGACAACACCTTGGAAACCTTCTTTGCCCGGGTAGAGCAGGGCGATCCGGAAATGGTCCGCGCGTTGGATGAATATCTGGACAACCTGTCCATTCTGGTGGAGAACATCGTGATGTTCCTGGATATGCCAGTGGTCATCGGCGGCTATGTGGGCAGTTTCCTGCCTCCGTACCTGGACCGCCTGAAGGAAAAAGTCGCCCTGCGGGACAATCTGGAGTTCTCCAGCGTGGGGCATATCAGACTCTGCCGCATGAAAATCGAGGCCGCCGCGGTGGGGTGCGGGCTGTACTTTACAGAACAGTTTATCCGTGAACTATAAGCCTCTAATGACACCATTCAGCTTGTAAAAAAGTTGAATGGTGTCATTTTGCACAAAAGCACAGACGCGTAATCGTAATATATGCTGAAAATACACCAACTATATTGACAAATGAGTTTAAAAATGATATTAATAAAGTGCATTAATAAACAGCCGTTAGAAAGAAAAACAAGGCATCCGGAGGATGACAAAACAAAGAACAAAAAGGAGAATGAACATGAAAAAACTGATCACTATGCTGCTTTGCCTCACCCTGATTGTAAGCCTTTTCGCAGGCTGCGGTTCGAAAGACAGCGGTACCACCACAGCAGCTCCGGCCCAGGCTTCCGGCGAGCAAACGACCGCGGCAGACGGAGAGAAGGCTCTGAGCGATATTACCATTGCCTATGTGACCGGCGCACTGACCACCCAGATTTTCCGGGATCAGGTCGAGGCCATGAAGAAGTACTGTGATGAGATCGGTGTGAACTTCCTGTACACCGCTACGGAAGACCAGGACAAGCAGTTGGAGGCCTGTGACAACTACACGGCTATGGGCGTTGACTGCCTGATCGTTCATACCAATGGTGATGTGTTCTCCTCCGCTATGGAAAACTGCCAGGCTGCCGGTATTCCCTGGTTCAGCTACGACAGCAAGATGGAAGGCGACGATGCTTACTATGGCTGGGATAACCACGAACTGGGATATGCCATCGGCCGCAATGCCGCCGCTTGGGTCAATGAAAACTTTGGCGCTGGCGACACGGTTTACGCTGCCTCCAACAACTATCCCGCAGCTGACTTCCTGCTGGTTCGGGAAAATGGTTATAAGCAGGCTCTGGAAGAGCTGTGCGACGCCAAGATTGAATGGGTTGTTGAGGGCGTGGGTGGCATGACCGACAACGGCGTTACCGCAGGTGAAAACTTCATGCAGTGTGGCGTGGATCTGAATCTGGTCTGTGCCATCAATGACTCCGGTCTGTGCGGTGTCTACCAGGCTTTCCAGGCTGCCAACTACGGCGAAGGCAAGAAGCTGGCTCTGTTCGGCTGTGACTCCGATCCGGAAGCACTGGATGCCATCGCCGAGGGCGGTATTTACAAGGGAACCATCAACACCGGCCTGGTAGCCCTGGCTCCTGACTTTATCGATATCGCGGTTGGCTTGGCCCAGGGCAAAGAAGAGGCCAAGGGCGACCACTGGGGCGACTTCATCCTGATTACCAAGGATAATGTGGCTGACTGGATCCAGAAGTAATAAAACACAGATAACACAATACCCCTAACCATGCGGGCATAATCACCAGGCATTGGCGGTTATGCCCGCACTTTCTTAAAGAAAAGGAGGAGGTTTCATGGAGAATATTCTGGAGATCCGAAATCTGACAAAAACCTATCCGGGTGTTACGGCACTGAATGACTTTTCACTGGATATCCGCCGGGGCGAATGCCATGCGCTGGTTGGAGAGAATGGTGCAGGAAAATCAACTTTAATCAAATCGATCGCCGGTGCCATTACACCCAATGGAGGGACCATTACATTTGAGGGGCAGACCTATGAGGCACTGACACCCGCCCTGTCTAAGCAAATCGGCATTGGCGTTATTTATCAGGAGTTTAATCTCTGCCCCGCGCTGAGTATAGCGGAAAACATGTACCTGGGGGAACACCTGACAGATGGCGTGTTTCAAAATCAGGGATTGATGAACAAAAAGGCTCAGGAAATTCTGGATCAGTTTAAAGTTGAGGGACTTACGGCGAAGAGACTGGTCCGCACCCTGCCCACTGCCTACCAGCAGCTTGTTGAAATCGCGAAGACTATTGCCCGGAAGGCAAAGCTCGTGATCATGGACGAGCCTACGGCGCCGCTGACTGAGCGGGAAGTTTCCGTACTGTTCCGCATTATCCGGGAGCTGAAGCAGCAGGGCGTTACCATTATTTATATCTCCCACAGATTGGACGAGCTGTATGAGGTTGCGGACCGGGTTACGGTTATGCGGGATGGCTGCTATATCACGACGAAGGAAACGAAAGACGTGACCAAAGACCAGCTGATTTCTTATATGGTTGGCCGGGAACTGAACAGAAGCAACGTAGAGCGGAACCATGAGAAAATGGGTGAACTTCTGCTGGAGACCAGGAACTTGGGTGGAAACGGTGTAGAACCCTTCTCCCTACAGCTCCACCGGGGTGAAGTCCTGGGCCTGGGTGGCTTGGTAGGGGCCGGACGGACGGAATACGCCCAGCTGATTTTCGGAGCCGTGCCAAAGACCAGCGGTGAAATTTTCCTGAACGGGAAGAAGGTCGATATCCGGTCTCCGAAGGATGCGGTAAAGCTGGGGATTGGTATGGTGCCGGAGGACCGAAAAGTCAACGGCGCACTGCTGCGCAAGAGTATCCGGGAAAACACGGTGCTGGCGATTCTGAAAAAGATTTCCAATAAGGCGGGCTTTGTGCAGCGGAAAAAGGAGCAGCAGATCACCCGGGAGCAGATTGATGCGCTGCGTATCAAAACACCCTCTGCCGAGCAGCTGGTGGGAAATCTCTCCGGCGGCAATCAACAGAAGGTGGTGCTGGCAAAATGGCTGGCGAATAACTGTGATGTGCTGATTCTGGATGAGCCGACAAGAGGTGTGGACGTAGGCGCAAAGCAGGAAATATACCATCTGATCAATGAACTGACAGAACAGGGAAAGGCAATTCTGGTGATCTCCTCTGAAATGGAAGAGCTGATCAGCATTACCGACCGCATGCTGGTGCTGTATGAGGGAAAACTCATGGGCAAGCTGGAGCATGCTGAGTATACCCAGGAAAAAGTCCTTACCCTCGCATCCGGCGAGAGTTTGTAAAGAAAGAGGTGCTTCACTATGAAAAAAGCGGCCAATATTATTAAGGAAAATACGATTTTTGTTATTCTGATCTTGATGGGTGCGATTTTTACGGCAATCAACCCGGCTTTTATCAAGGTCAACAATATTCTGAATATTTTACGGCAATCCTGCATTATGGCGATTCTGGGTATGGGTGAAATGTCCTTGCTGATTGTCGGCGGCCTGAACCTTTCTATGGGCTCCTGTGTTGCGTTTTCCTCTGTCCTGATTGCCCTGCTTTCCGTTAAAGCAGGTGTGGCATGGCCCCTTGTTATTGTGATCACCATTGCGGTCAATACTCTGATTGGATTTGTGACCGGCGTGATCATCAACAAGACGAAGATCCTTCCCATGATTGGCACCATGGCTCTGGCCACCATCATCAGCGGCATGGCCTATCTGATCTGCGGTGGACTGCCTATCTCCGGTATTCCTGCCAGCATTAAGGTGTTCTATCAGGGAACCGTAGGCCCTATCCCGGTACCCATTATTCTGGCTGGCGTGATTCTGATTATTATGCACATCATTTTTACCTATACCTATTTTGGCCGTCAGATTTTTGCCACAGGCTCCAACCGGGAAGCGTCCCGCCTGTCCGGCATCAATGCTGATAAAGTCTTCATTGCGGCTTATACCATCTGTGGCGCCCTGTGCGGCGTTGCGGGCTTGCTGATGGCGGGGCGTGTAGGCTCCGGCAATCCCACATCTGGTGCTTCTCTGGATATGGATGTGTTGTCTGCGCTGGTTATTGGCGGCGTCAGCTTTGCCGGCGGCGAAGGCGCGGTCGTCAAGGCTGTGGGCGGCGTGATTCTAATTACCATGCTGACCAATGGCCTGACCCTGGGCGGTGTTAACGAGTATGTCCGTATGGTCATCACAGGCGGCGTGTTCCTGCTGGCAGTCGTTCTGGACAGCTACCAGCACAATCTGTTCCGACTGAATCTGTTTAAGAAAGGAAAGAAGTAAGATGATGGATTACAAGCATTATCGAAAGTTTCTGGAGCCTTCCTATGGTGAGGCTGCGCCGGATGCTGTGATTGATGAAAGTCAGGAGTTCGATCTGGAGCATCCTACAGAATGCAGAATTCGGATGAACTTCGAAACCATTACCGGACTGACGCTGCTGTGGAAGAACACATATTGTTTTAAGCATATCATGCAGGTGAAAACGGTCAATACTGTGATTCATAAGCAAGACCATGATATTCCGGTGCGGGTTTATTGCCCGGAGGGCGAGGGACCCTTCCCGGTTATGGTATTCTACCATGGCGGTGGCTGGACAATGAACTCTGTGGATGTGTATGATTATGTGCCCAGATATTTTGCAAAGTACGGCAAGGTGCTGGTGGTCACGCCGGAATACCGCCTTGCCCCTGAAAACCTATTTCCCAAGGGGGTTGAGGACTGCTATGATACTTTGGTTTGGGCCTCAGAAAATGCGGCAGAATTTGGCGGCGCACCGGAGCAGAGCCTGACAGTTTGCGGCGACAGTGCGGGCGGCAATCTGGCTATTGTTATGACATTGCTAAGCCGGGATCGCCAGGGGCCTGTTATCCACAAGCAATTTCCAATTTTCCCAGCAACGGTTTTCAAAATCGGCTACCGCACCGCTTCGGAACTGCGTTATGGTGATGGCGGGTACTTCCTGACGATGAACAGTGAAAACGGTATGATCGATTACTATTTTGAAAAACCGGAGGATGCCGAATCTCCCTATGCTTCGCCGTTGCTGGCAGAAGACCTGACGAGCCTTCCGCCTGCCTGCTTTATTTCCGCGGAGTGTGACCCACTGTTGGATCAGGCGTTGATGTATGCGGCACGGCTGCAGGATGCCGGTGTGGATGTGGAATACCATATTTATAAGGGAATGGTGCATGCGTTTATCAACCGCCCCCAGCAGAAGACTTTTGAGGCGTTTGATGATATTATTGCGGCAATCCCTAAGGTGAAATGAGTTTCTTATGAGAAAGGGAGCGTTCCTATGAAATTAACGCTTACGGGCATTGAGAATTCTGTACCCTGGCGGGCTGCGGGAATCCAGATGCCCACCTATGATGTCCCCGCCGCCCAGAAAAAAGCCGTAGAGGCTCCAAAGTGGGTTCATTTCGGCATCGGCAATATTTTCCGGGTGTTCATCGGCGGTATTGCGGACGGACTGCTGGAGCAGGGGCTGCTGGACAGAGGCCTTACCTGCGTGGAGACCTTTGACTATGACGTGGTGGACAAAATCTACCGTCCCTACGACAATCTGGGCTTGCAGGTCATCCTGAATCCGGACGGCACAAGAGATGTGCGGGTGCTTGGGGCCTTTGCGGAGGCAGTCAAAGCCCAGTGCATGGATGCGGCCCAGTGGGCGCGGCTGAAGGAGATTTTTCGGGCTCCCTCATTGCAGCTGGTGTCCTTCACAATTACGGAAAAGGGCTATGCCCTGAAAAATCCGGACGGCAGCTGGCTTGGCTATGTGGCGGCGGATATTACGGGCGGCCCGGACAAGGCGGTCGGTGCCATGGGCGTCCTGACGGCCATGCTGCACGAACGCTTCCGGGCGGGCGGTACGCCGGTGGCGCTGGTGTCCATGGACAACTGCGCCGGAAACGGCAAGCTGCTGCGGGAATCCGTCCAGACCATGGCACGGGCCTGGAAGTCTGGCGGATTTGTAGAGCAGGCGTTCCTGAATTGGCTGGAACGGGAAGAAAACGTGGCCTTTGACTCGACGATGATCGACAAGATCACCCCCCGTCCCTCCGAGGAGATTGCCCGGGATCTGGAGAACATGGGCATTGCGGATATGCAGCCGGTGGTCACGGGCAAGCGGACCTATATAGCCCCCTTTGCCAACGCTGAGCGGCCCCAGTACCTGGTCATTGAGGACCGGTTCCCTAACGGACGTCCGGCTTTGGAGAAGGGCTTCGGCGTGTACATGGGCGACTTTGAGACGGTTCGCAAGTCTGAGCGCATGAAGGTAACGGTCTGCCTGAACCCCGCCCATACGGCGGTTGGGCCCCTGGGGGTCGTTTTGGGACAGGAGCGTTTCGCGGATATGCTGCGGGATCTGCCTGTGACGATGAAAATGGCAAGACGCGTGGTCTTTGACGAGGGAATGCCGGTGGTTCCGGATCCCGGGATCCTGTCGCCGAAGGCTTTTGCGGACGAGGTATTTGAGCGCTTCCAGAACCTCTATCTGGGCGACACCAACCTCCGCCTGGCAACGGATGCCTCCCAGGGCCTCTCCGTCCGGTTCGGCGAGACCATCAAGTCCTATGTGGCAAAGGACGGCACGGCGTCCGCGCTGGTAGCGATTCCTCTGGGCATTGCGGGCTTCTTCCGCTACGCAATGGGTTTGGACGATCAGGGAAAGCCCTTTGAGTTGGCTCCGGATCCTCTGGTTCCGGAGATCCACGAAGCGCTTCGGCGGGTAAAGCTGGGCAGCCCCGGAAGCTATCACGGGGAGCTGAGGCCCTACCTTTCCAACGAGAGCATCTTCGGAATTGATCTCTACAAGGCCGGATTGGGCGAAAAGATAGAGAGCTATTTTACGGAAATGATTGCCGGACCAGGAGCTGCTTTAAGGACAATTGAGAAGTATATCAATGACTGAAAAGGAGAGATAAGCTATGGCATTAATCCAATGCAAACTGTTTTCCAAGGAATTGTTCCGCAGTGTGAATGTAAACGTGGTGCTGCCCCTGCCGGATTCCAATAATTGCTTCTTTGAATCCGCAACGCAGTTCCCCCATGACGGAAAGAAGTACCAGGTTCTCTGGCTGCTCCATGGCTTTTCGGCAGATGAAAGTGATTGGCAGAGGTTTTCAAGGATTGAGAGTTATGCCATGGAGAAAAATCTTGCGGTGGTCATGCCAGACGGCTACAACAGCATGTATGCCGACAATCCCTGGGGCGGCAACTATTTCAGTTACCTGACAAAGGAGCTTCCGGCAATGCTGCAGAGTTTCCTGCCGCTGTCCCCCAAGCGGGAGCACAATTTTATAGCGGGACTTTCCATGGGCGGCGGCGGAGCCTTCAAGGCGGCCCTGCTGAATCCGCGGCAGTATGCCGCGGCGGCTAGCCTGTCCGGTGGCTTAATGCCCATTGAGGATATCCATACCCCCGGCCCTGTGGAAACTTATTCGTATATCTGGACGAAGAGTGTCTATGGTATGAACAATGAGTTCTTTAATCCTGCCAAGCATGACATTCGTACGATTCTGAAAACAAGGGTTGAGGAGGGCGTGGAGCTACCGAAACTGTACCAGTGCTGCGGTACGGAGGACTTCATTTATGAGAGCAACATCACTTTCCGGGACTACGCCCGCTCATTGGGTGTAGAGCTGACCTATGAAGAGGGCCCCGGTGTCCATAATTTTGATTTCTGGGATCCTTACATCCGTAGAATCCTGGACTGGCTGCCTCTGACGGGCACCCTGGTAGACTGAAGAAGGAGTTGAGTATATGGCAACCATGAAGCAACAGGTTATGACTCGTCCCGCCAGGGATGGGCAGGAAGCGGAGATTATTTTTCGGGATATTGAGATCCCAGTGCCCGGGCCCGGGCAGGTTTTGGTGAAGATCAAGCGCATCGGTATCTGCGGCAGCGATATCCATGTGTACTACGGCGAGCACAGCGGCACTTCCTATCCTGTGACCCAGGGGCACGAGGTGTCCGGCCAGGTGGCGGCGGTGGGCGAGGGCGTGACAGCCTTTGTCCCCGGCCAGAAGGTGACCATTGAACCCCAGGTGGTTTGCGGGAAGTGCTACCCCTGCCGCCATGGAAAGTACAATCTGTGCGAGGAACTGAAGGTCATGGGTTTCCAGACCACCGGCACTGCCAGCGAGTACTTCTGCGTGGATCAGGGCAAGGTGACTCCGCTGCCCCAGGAAATGTCCTATGATGACGGCGCCATGATTGAGCCTCTGGCGGTGACGGTCCATGCGGCCCGGCGATTTGCGGAGCTGCAGGGGGCCAAGGTGGCCATTCTGGGCTGCGGCCCCATCGGCATCCTGCTGGCCCAGACCTGCAAGGCCCTGGGCGCGGAAAGCGTTCTGATCACGGATGTTTCCGACCATCGTCTGGCGCTGGCAAAGCAGTGCGGTGTGGATCACGCGGTCAACACGAAAAACGTGGAATTCGGCAAGGCTCTGGCAGATGCCTTTGGTCCGGACAAGGCGGATGTGATCTACGACTGCGCGGGCAACAATGTGACCATCAATCAGGCCATCCGGTGTGCCCGGAAGGGCAGCAAGCTCATTCTGGTGGCGGTATTCGCGGGTATGGCCAGTGCGGATCTGTTCACGCTGAACGACCACGAGCTGGATCTGGACACCACCATGATGTACCGGCATGAGGACTATGTGGAGGCCATCCGCCTGGTGGAGGAGGGAAAGGTCCGGCTGAAGCCTTTGCAGAGCGCCCATTTTCCCTTCGAAAAATATCTGGACGCCTATAAGTACATCGAAGCCAACCGGGAGATGACCATGAAGGTTCTGATCGACGTGGATCCGACACAGGAATAAAAAAGTATCCCTTCCTTTTCTGGTATACTGGAAAAGGAAGGGATTTCCTATGTAACCCTGAGCCGGGGGGATTGTCAATCTTTCCTCGCCCTTCTCCGCAGATCTCCCGCCTTCCGCATTCCTGTACCCAGCAGGCAAAGGGTGCGGAAGTGTTTTTTTTGCATCAGGCGCAGGCAGAGATCCTTTCTGGGGGCTGTGGCAATGATTTTGGCGTAGAAAGCGTCCTCGGCGATCTGCCGCAGAAGTTCACAGCGGTTGGATATGGCTGTGGAGAATTTTGCCGCCAGCCAGACCTGAAACCGTGTCAGCCTGCGGAGCCAGGTCATATATTCGATAAAGTCCGCTTCGGTCCAGACATTTTGTCCCCGCAGAAAATTCCAGCAGGATTCCAGCACCAGGGATGTGACCTTGTATTTTTCGTAGCCAAGGCCGTTGGTGGCGGAGTTGGGATTCTGGGTGTAATTGTACAGGCTGTCCGGCAGAAAAACGGCCTTTTGACAGTCCCGATACAGTGGAATGCTTTGCAGCAGGTCTTCTCCGAAGCGAACAGGGTAGAATTCCGGGTGATCCTCCCGGGGCAGCAGAGAAAGGGCCGGAACCTTTTTCCAAAGGGGATTGTACCAGCCGTCCTGAAAGACAATTTTATAGAACAGCCGCCGGTCCGTGACTGTGCCGGTATAGGCCATGTCCACCGGAAACGGCCGCAGAATTTGGCCTTCAAAAACCTGATCTTCTCCCAGAAACACCAGATCGGCACCGGTTTCTTCAACGCAGCGCCGGATCACTTCCAGAGCGTTTGGCTTCAGACTGTCGTCCGCATCCAGAAAGACCACCCGGTCTTCAGGGCTGCCATGCTCCAGCAGAAAGCGGATCGCCGTCCGGCGTGCCCCGTAGGGGCCTGTATTTTTTTGGTGAATGACATGGATACGTTCGTCTTGGCCCGCGAAGGTATCGCACAGGGCCCCGGAGCCGTCCGGGGAGCCGTCGTCCACCAGGATGATTTCAAAATCCTGCACGGTCTGGGCCAGCACGGAGTTCACACAGTCCGCAAGAAAGGCTTCCGCATTATACACGGGCACCGCAATGTAAAAGTTCATGGCTTACCCTCCCATCCGGTTTCGCAGCCAGAGCGTTTCACACAGCCAAAGATACCGCCGGAACCTCCCCTTTTCCAGAGCCTGGGCAAGAGAAGCGTATCGGTGGGCGGTCAGGCCGGAAAAATACTGCTTTTGCAGCTGTCGCTGGCAGAGATAGACCCCATAGGGGACATTTTTACCCAGAAGCCGCGTCCGGTGGTAGGTCAGCAGGACCATGTGCAGAAAGTGGGTATAGGCGTCCGCGTCATAGTTTAAGCCAAAGGACGCCCGCTCCTTCAGCAGCCGCCGGGTGATATACAGGCTTTCCAAGGCCTTGGGCCGCCCCTGAGAGGCGGCGGAAACCCCTTGCGGGTTCAGAAGGTAGGCGAAAACCGGGGTATCGATGGCGTAAATACGCTTTGCCATAGGCAGCAAAACCTGAGAGATTACGGAGTCCTCGTACCAGTAACCCGTGGGGAATTGGAGATTTCCCCACAAACTGCGGCGAAATGCCTTGCCGCAGGTCATGCCGGGGACGGTTTCCCGGTCGGTGACCGCCCCGGCGGGGAAGGTTTTTCCGGGGGTGATATTGCCGGAAGGATCCTTGCGGACGTAGCCGCCCAGAGCGATATCTGCGTTATTCTCGAAAGCGCAGCGCAGCAGCGCGTCAATGCTGCCGGGCAGCAGGGTATCATCGCTGTCGTGGAAGAGAATGTAGCGGCCCCGGCAGAGGGAGAGACCCGCGTTTCTGGCCCCGGAGTGGCCTTTATTTTCCTGACGCAGTAGCTTGACCCGGGGGTCTTTCCGGTAAGGGGCCAGAATGGCCGGTGTTTCATCTGTGGACCCGTCGTCAACGACTACAGCCTCAAAGCTGTAAGAAGTCTCCTGCCCCAGAACGGAGTCCATACAGGCTTTCAGATAGGGCGCGTTATTGTAGCAGGGAATGATGATGCTTAAGTCCACCTGGGCATCCAGCCAATCTGTCCCCCGGTCCAAAAGACAGCCGCCGCCGGAATCCGGCCAGATGGATTCCAGAGCCTTGTCCGCACCTGCGGGGGCAGGGCTGAAAAGTTTTCTAAGGGAACGGCAGCCCTCTGTGATCAGCTTCCGGGGCCTCATAGGGCAGCGCCCTCCGTCAGATGGGCGTAAAGGGCCTCGTACCCCTGAGCCATGGCCTCGATGGAAAACCGCCGGGCCTCCTGCCGGGCCTGTGTGCCCAGGCGCTCCCGCAGAGCTTCGTCCTTGACGAGCCGCTCAATGGCCTGAGCCAGGGCTTCCGCCGTAGGCGGTATCAGAAGACCGCTTTCCCCGTCTGTGATGATATCCGGCACGCCGCCGACCCTGGAGGCGACCACGGGAAGCCCCGTGCCCATTGCCTCGATGATGGTCATGGGCATGCCTTCCCACTTGGATGGCAGCAGAAAAATGTCCGTCTGGGTCATGCGGTCCAGAATGTCGCCGCAGACGCCCTCAAAGACGATCTGGCCGGAAAGCCCCGCCTCGAGTACCTGCTTTTGAATGCTTTCCAGCAGGGGACCGTCGCCGCAGCAGCGGATGCGTACATTGCAGCCCCTTTTTTTCAGAATGGCCGCTGCCTGAACCAGCACTTCATGGTTTTTCTGGGGGAAGAACCGGCCCACATGCAGCAGTTCTACGGGATAGTGGAGGGCGTAGTCGCTTTTTTCGCCGCAGCGGGACAGGTCGATGCCGTTGGTGATGACGGGAATCTCTGCCTCCGGCAGACCATAGAGTTCCGCAACGGAGTGCTGCACCTCCCGGGTCAGGGCCACGGGCTGGGCCTTGCCCCGACGGAAGAGGTATTTGCCGATCTGCTGATCCAGAAACACGGCTTCCTGCGCCGCCTGGTTGTGGACGGTATGGACAATGGGAATATTGCGGGAGGCCAGCGCCGCGTATTTTAGAGCGTGCAGGTGGGTGTGGATCACCTGGGGATGCAGCTCCCGCAGCAGCTTCTTCAACTGGCCCACGCACTGAAAACCGGAACCCAGGGCTTTGTCCAGATAGAAAAGGGGAATCCCGGCCTGTTCCATGCGGTCCGTGATCATGGTCCTGTCCCCGGAAAGGCTGACGGCAAAGACCTCATGGCCGTCCTTTTGCAGCTGACGGCATAATCCTTCACACATGGTTTCCGCGCCGCCCACGCCGAAGGTGGGGATAATCTGCACAATTCTCATAGGGTGCCTCCTGACTCATATACAGCCCGCAAGGGCTGTTTGTATCGCTCCAGATCCAGGAGCTGTTCTGCCTTGGCGCGCGTGTTCCCGGAAAGGGTTTGCCGCAGAGCGGGATCCCGCAGAATGCGGGCGCAGCTCTGGGCCAGAGCATCGTCGGTGGATTCCAGAAAACCGGTCTTTCCCGGCTCCACCAGGTCGCACAATCCATCCACCGGGGTGCTGACAATGGGAATTCCAAGGGCCATGGCTTCCAAAGCGCACATGGGCGTCCCCTCCCAGAGAGAGGTCATGAGCATCAGCCCGGCGTTTCGAAGAAGCCCATAGGGGTTGGACTGGAATCCCAGAAGCTGAATGTGGGCTTTGGCTGGACTCTGTTCCCATGCGGCGCGGACCTGCTGCTCCAGCTCTCCGCTGCCGATGACCTTTGCGTCCAGATCCGGCACAAGGATGGATAGCTTTTCCAGAACCTTCAGCATCCGCAGAGGGTTCTTCGGCTCGGACATCCGCCCGATAAAGACCACATGGCTCTTTCTCTGATCCGGCGCTGCCTCGGCCCGCTGCCGCAGGGCCTGGGGGTCGATGGTGTTGCGCAGCACGGAGCTTTTTGCGGCCACAGCCTTGCGGAAATAGAAGCTCTCCATGGCGGAAGGGGAGACCCAGAAGATGTGCTTCGCCTTTTTTGCGGCAGGAAGGAACAGGGCGGTTTTCAGGGTCAGGCCACGGGAATTGAAATTGTTGTTGTGGATGTGACACACAAGGGGCGTTTTCCCGCAGGCCGCCGCGCAGACCACGGAGGAGAGCATATCGTGGGCCTGAATGAGATCCGGCTTCTCCTGCCGGATCAGCCGCCGGACCTCGCTGACGGAAAAGGCCTTCATGGGAAGAAAGGGAATGTCCCGCTCCCGCAGGGCTTCCCGGATGGGACCGTCGGGGCAGCAGTAGACCATGTTGATCTCGCCCCGGAACATGGCAATGATCTGACAGACCACATTCTCCGCGCCGCTGAAGGTGTTTCGGGGCAGAAAATGCAAAATTTTCTTCTGGGTTTCCATAACTTTTCCCTTTCTAAACCAACATTTTCCTGATTATACCACAAAAGAAGTGAAAAAGAAAGAGAAAACCGTGCCGAAAAACGGCACGGTTCAGGAGAAAAAAGATCACTTGACAAACCGCTTCAGAATGTTTGTCAGCAGCAGGGCAACGGCAATCTTGATAACGTCCGGGATGATGTAAGGAATGACGCACATACCCAGCACGGCGCCCAGGGTGATGGCGCCTTTGGAGCTGGTGTAGAGCACCATAAACCAGGCGGTTCCGAAAGCGTAGCAGACCAGCAGTCCGATCACCATGGAGAGGGCCAGTGCCCATTTTTTCTTACCAAGCAGCGCTTCCATGGCCCACATCACCAAGGCGGAGGCCAGGAACCCCGCGATATAGCCGCCGGTCACGCCGACCAGTTTGCCGATGCCGCCGGAAAAGCCGGAGAACACGGGAAGTCCGACGACGCCCATGAGGATGTACACCAGCACGGCCAGCGTACCCCGCTTGCCGCCCAGCAGACCGATGGCCAAAAACACGCCCATGGTCTGCAGAGTGAAGGGGACTTCTCCGGGAATGGAGATCCAGGAGCAGATGGCCATCAGGCAGGCAAACAGGGCGATATACACCATGTCCAGAGTCTTCATTTTCTTTGTTTGCATTTTGATCTATCCTTTCTTTTCCCGAATACGGACTTCCCCGGCCTTTAAGGTCTGCCGGGTGCCATCCGGGTATTCTATAATCAATCCGCAATTTTCATCCAGATTCAAAGCCCTGGCGGGACGCTGCCCTTTGGGCGTAATAACCCAGATATCCCGGCCCAACACCATACAGTGCTGCCGGTAACGTTCCTCGTAGCCCTCGGGAGACCTGTACAGTGCCCAGAAACGGTTCAGAAACGCGGCGGAGAGGGCATTTTTGCCGTTGTCCAGAGGAGCGGAGAGAATGGCCCCGGCGGTATGGGCAATTTCAGCGGGGAAGCCCTCCGCGGGGGCATACAGGTTGAAGCCTACGCCCAGAACCACATAGTCAAGGCTTCCGTCCTCCAGGGATACGGAGGCTTCCGTCAAAATTCCGGCTACCTTGCGGCCGTCCAGAAATACATCGTTGACCCATTTGATCTGGGCCTGCTGTCCCGCAATTTCGGAAACGGCCTCGCAGGCAGCCAAGGCGGCTATAGTGGTCAATCGGGCAGCGTCGGCAGGGTTTTCAAGGCCGGGCCGCAGCAGAACGCTGAGATAGACTCCGGTATCCGCCGGGGAGAAAAAGATTCTGCCCAGCCGTCCCCGGCCCTGACTCTGGGAGCCGGAAATCAGCACCGTGCCCTCGGCAGCCCCCAGGGCCGCCTGCTCCCGTAAAAGGGCGTTGGTGGAGGTCACCACAGGACGCAGATCAATCTTGTAGGGATGTCCCTTGTCCAGTTGTCCGAGAATTCCGGGAGCTGAGAGAATATCCAGCCCCGCTTCCAGACGGTAGCCACGGTTTTGCTGGGCGTCAATGGGAAAGCCCGCTTCTTTCAGCGCCTTTACGCCCTTCCAGACCGCCGCCCGGCTTACGCCCAGACTCTGGGCCAACTCCTCGCCGGAGAGAAAGCTCCCCCGGCAGGACAGCAGCAGGGAGAGAATCTGATCTTTCGTTGCCATGGGACACCTCCGGAATCAATTGACAATTGACAGTTGACAATTAGGTAGCTGTTTCGACGGAGATGCCAGAAATTTCAATACTGTCCCGAAGGGACTCCATAATTGTCAATTGTTCATTGTCAATTGTCAATTTGTACAATGACTTTCCCGCTTACGTTACCACACCGCACATCGCTTGTCAACCTGAATTTTTATATGGTTTACAATTCAACGAAAGAAAAACGCCCCGGTCTCCCGGGGTGCGAAATATCAATTTTTAGCAGCCAAAGCCGCCGATCTGGCAAAGAATCTGCCAGATAGAGCAGAAATTAAAACGCATTCTTCCAGCCTCCCTGTTTAGATTCTGTCTCGCGAGGACGAAGAAATTGTAACTCATTTGTAATCAAAAAGCAAGCTGTAAATTCTGGAAATCCTCAGCCCGCCGCGGCGTCGGTGCCGCTGTCAGAGGCAAAGGACAGAATCAGGCCGTTGGGCAGACAGGCGATGGGCAGACCGCTGTCGCACCAGCCCATGGCCATGCAGATGTGGTCGGGACAGCTGGCGTGGGTGACGGCTACCTTGCCGTCCTGGATTTCAACGGTGTTTGTGCCGCCGTTGGCCCCGGTCAGTTCCAGTATCTGATTTTCGGAAAGATCCAGCACTTGGGTAACGACGCCGTCCTGAACGACAGTGACGGTTTTTTCCGGCGCTTTGGGCCGCAGCAGCCAGAAACTCAGTCCAAGACTCAGAACCAGCACCAGGGCCAGCAGAATGATCCAGTATTTGGTCTTCATGGTGTTCTCCTTGCATGTTTTCTCTACTATAGCAAGTTCCGGGGCAAAAGGCAATGGGAATTGTCTTGCTTTTTTTGCGGAATATGACTATACTGGAAGAAAAATATCCGGGAGGTATTTTCCATGAAGAAACACATTCTCTGCATTGGCGACTCCAATACCCACGGCTACTGTGCGGACCCAGGGGACTGCGCCGATGGCGGCATCCGTTTTAACGAGGACGAGCGCTGGACCTGCCGTCTGCAGAAGGCTTTGGGAGATGATTACCTTGTGACGGAGGAGGGGCTGTCCGGCCGGACGACTTCTTTTGAGGATCCTATCAATGAGAACATGGCGGTGCTGCCCTATGTATATGCCCTGCTGAAGAGCCACGAGTATGTGGACCTGCTTGTCATCATGCTGGGCACCAACGATTCCAAGCAGCGCATGAATACCACACCCTTCGTGGTCGCCAAGGGCATGGAGCGGCTGGTGCGCAAGGCCATGACCGTGGACTGCTGGGCTCCCGGCAGGAAGCCCAATGTGCTGATCATCGCCCCGCCCCCCATTGGCAGGGGTATGGAGTTCTCTGATGTGGCGGACGAAATGGGCAAGGGCGCTGTGGAGACTTCTCAGGAGTTGGCGAGGTACTACGCGGCCACGGCGGAGCTGCTGGGTGTTCACTTCCTGGATGCGGCATTCTGCGAGTTCAACTCCGTTGATTTCATGCACCTGACCCGCAGGGGCCATGCCCAGCTGGCCGAAAAGCTGGCTCAGCTGGTGCCGGAATACTTGAAGTAAACAGGCAGAAATCCCGGATTTCCAGACGGAAATCCGGGATTTTTTACATTTGGACGATTATTCGGCCCGCTCCATGGCAAGCTGGAAATCGCGGGTGTCGGTGAAGATCTCGTTCTTATAGGGATTCTTCTTCTGCTGAATGGCCCGGCGGATGATGATGGCGAGGGCCAGTGCGTTAATGGCCAGAGACAGCACGGAAATCACGCCCTGAGCCGTGGGATTTACGGCAGTGGGACGGACAGCGGCATCCATGAAGCCGTCAGCGTACAGCACGGGGATGGTGGTGAACACGCTGCGGTCCTGGAACAGAGGGAATACCTGGGCGAACATACACCAGATGGCCAGGGTGTTGGCACGGTTCTGGATCCAGCCGCCCTTGTTCCACAGGGAGGCGGCCACAGTGGGGGCCAGCAGCAGAGCCAGGCCGCAGTACCAGGCATGGGTGGGCAGATTCAGATAGGTGTACTGGAAGTTCCAGACGTCATAGGCCAGAATGTACAGCCAGATCATGTCGGGCCAGAGCATATCGTCCTTCTTTTTGGAGGAGTAGATGCCCCACCAGCCGGTCATGCAGAAGATGTTCAGCAAACCGGCGAAGCCGTTGAGCCAGTTCCACCAGCCGCCATACAGCCACACGTTTTCACTGGACAGCCACCAGCCGTCTGCGCTGAGCGCACCCTTGATGGCGGACTCAAAGTCACTGCCTACGGCAATGAGAATATTGATGGCAACGATGACAAAGGGGAAGGGCTTGAACCAGTTCTTTTTGCCGATGCCCCACTGATATTTGATCATCATAAAGCCGATGCAGCCAATGGTTGCGGCATAGAGCTTGGCATAGTGGAACCAGCTGTTCATGTAGAGGTAGGTGGGATTGTTCAGAGCCCAACCCGCGCCCATGGAAGCGCCGATGGCTACGGCGATGAAGTACACAGTCAGTGCGCCGGGAAGTGCCAGGAAGAAGAAAATGCCGCCTTTCTTGGTGCGCCGGGCGATCTCGTTGGTGAGGATCAGTCCCAGGAACACCAGCAGCCAGCCCAGAAGCTGGCAGCCCGCTTTGTCCCCGTAGATTTGGAATAACATACGTTTGCCTCCTGTTTTTCTATTTTCCCCTTCCGCCGAAGCCGTGACGCAAATGGAAGGGGCCTTTCGAAATCAGTATAACAGGTATTGAATAGATTGTCAATTCTAAATCGATAATTTGAGAATGATTTGTGAAAAACGTAAAAAAGGCTCCCCCGGAGGGGAAGCCTCGTTACTTCTGCTTCGCACTGTCCAGAGACTTGCCGAAGACGAAGAACCGCTGATAGAGGAACTCTGTGGAGAAATTCAGCAGCATGTTGACGATGGTCACAAGATATTCGTTCCAGCCCAGACCGTCCGTCAGGCAGCTGCCCAGAAGGGTGGACAGGGGCGTGAATACCGCATAATAGGCGGCCACCTTTGCCATGGCCACGGGCACGTTGGCGGCGGACTGGAAGGTGAACTTCCGATTCAGCGTGAAGTTCCACAGCACACTCAGACACAGCGCAATCAGGTAGCAGGGCCAGTAGGGAAAGTGCGTGAATTCGTTGAGCAGGGCGAAAGTGCCCATTTCGATCACGCCTGCGCTGACGGAGAAAAAGGCAAATTTCAGGACACGGATGAATTCTTTCATAGAGATTCCTCCCTGGAAAAATATCTGCCCCGGATAATCCGGGGCAGTTTTTTGCGGAAATTACTTCACAGTGACGGAGGTAACATGGGGCTGCGCGCCGTTGTACCAGTACAGGAAGCCCTCTACGTCGATGACATCGCCCACCTTCAGGTTGGTGACAGCGGTGTAAACATCGGTGCCCTCGCCGCACAGATAGCTCTCAACGGTGAAGGTGTAGGTGTTGGTGCCATCGGAAACGTTGAAGTACAGATCGTTGTTGTTGCCGGCAGCGCCGGAGCCGTCCCAGTTGTACAGGAAAGCGGCGCCTTCGTCATTGGCGGCGACTACGGTCAGATCGTTGATGGCAATCTTCTCGTTCTGCCAGTCGATCAGGTTGGAAACACCCAGCATACCGGTCAGATCCTTGGGCTCGGCAATGTAGGAGCCTTCCAGAATCTCGAAGGTAGCGCCCTCGGCAATCTCCACCTCGCCGGACCACTCGGTCTTGAAGCCGTTGACACGGATCTTGGTGCCGGGAACCAGCTTGGCGGCGTCCTCTTCGGAGCATTCCATGTTGTAGATGAAGTAAGCGCCGTCTTCACTCTGGGCGTAAACGGTCAGCTTGTTGTCCCACCAGGACTGATGGGCCTGAACATAGGTCTCGATGCAGACGGGGCTGTCAAGCTCTGCGGCGACGAAATCGGCGTGGGTCATGACGTCAGCTTCGGCTTCGGCGGGAGCGGTGACTTCCTCGGTGGTCTCGGTGGGAGCTTCAGTAGTGGGAGCCTCGGTGGTGGCTGCGGGGGCGTCAGACTTGGCGCAGCCTGCGAAGGCGGCGATCATGCAGACGGCAAGCAGCAGGGCAATGATCTTTTTCATTTTTCATTCTCCTTATGGGATGATGTTGTCCGGCGGCGTATTCCGACCGGACTTAAACTTCATTATAGCGGCAATCCGGGGAAAAATCAATGCTTTGTCCCCATCTTTTTCCGCTTTTCCCAAAGAAACGCGGCGGCGATGCCCACCCAGCACAGCCCAAGGCCCGCCAGAAGCGCCCGGGCCGCTCCGGGAAGGGGACCCAGGTCGGCGGAATTCGCGCTGACCTGAATCTGATCCAGGTGGTTGAGGGAGGCCACTTTTTCATAGATGGCATCCAGCGCCGCACCATCGGTACTCTGCTTCCGGCGGACGGCCTTGCAGACCTCCTCAATCAGCTGCCCCGCAGCCTGCCGCAGGGAGGCGGAGCCGTTGAATACGGGGGTCACAAAGGTGTTCTCGCTGTTTTCCAGCAGAATTCTGGATGCCGCCAGCTTCACGGCATAGTGGGTATCATTGTCCTCACCTGCCCGGTTCAGGTAGTCCAGATAGGCGGGATCCTGCCGGGCTTTTTCTGTGACGGGTACATAGCCTTCCGTCTCGGCATAGGCGATCTGCACATCATTTGTGAGCAAAAATTGTGCAAACAGCCAGGAAGCCAGCACCTCCTGAGGGTCATCCTTCTGGAACAGGCACACGCTGGGACCTTGCGAGATCATTTTGGGATGCTCCGGGTCATACTGGGGCACGGGGTATACGACGGTCTCAAAGCGGACAATCGTGTCTTCACTGATGTCCAGCAAGGGGGCGTCGCAGCCCATCCAGGTGGCACCCGCGGTGGAATCAATGGCGAAAACGCATTGACCGGCGTTCAAAAAATTGGCGGGATAGCTGGAAATCTTGAAGGTGGAGAACGCGCCGGTGGCAGTGTGCTGGGCAACGGTTTCCAGCAGCTGTCTGGTCTGTCCGTTCCACAGCTCCACCGTGCCGTCGCCCCGGGCATAGGGGGCGTTCAGCTGGGCAAGACTCTGAATCATCATATTATCCGTGGACTTGTAGATGAAGGGAATCAATACCTTCTGGCCGTTGAGCTTGTATGTCCCGTCGGCATTTTTCGCCGTAGCGGCCTCACTGACCTGCCAGATGAAGTCCCAGGTCAGAGTTTCCGGCAGGGTGAAGCCCAGCTTTTCCACAAAGTCTTTGTTGACGTAGCAGGCCTCTGTGGAGCGCATATAGGGCAGGGCGTAGGTGGTCCCGCCGATGGCACACTCGGAAAGAAACTGGGGCACGATCTCGCCGCGCGCGGGGGAGTCAAAGGACAGGGCGCTGCCGCCCAGACCGTAGTTGGGGTCGTCCATCAGGCTGTCCAAAGGAACCACTGTGTCCTCACCGGTCAGGTAGGTGGCAATGTGGTCCGGGTAGGTGATGCAGACATTAGGCGTGGTGCCGGTGGCGATGTTGGTGATGACGTCGTTGTAGATCCGGGCGTAGTCGGTGTACAGCCGGATATTCACGGTGATATTGGGGTAGAGCTTCTGAAAGTCCCCGATGGCTTTCTGATAGATGGCGGTCTGCACCTTGTTGGTGTCGTTTTTGGCCCAGAAGGTGATTTCATAGTTCCGGGAGGTATCGAAGCGCTCCGGCAGGGTGTATTGTCGGGCACTTTCCCCGGCGTCCGTCACCAGATGGCCATGGCAGCCGGTGAGCAAAAGGGCAAAAAGCAGCACCAGGGCAAGTGTTTTTTTCATCCCTTGGTACCTCCTCTGGCCACTCCGGCCATGATCTTTTTCCGGAAAATCAGGAACAGAACGATCAGCGGCAGGGAAATCACGGTGACGGCGGCCATCATGGCGGGGATGTTCTCCCGGCCGAAGCCGTTTTCCCGGATCTCCTGAATGCCCACGGACACCAGAAAATAGTCCTGCTTGTCCGTAATGAGCCGGGGCCAGACATAGCTGTTCCAGCACTCGATGATCTTCAGAATGGCGATGGTGACCACGGTGGGCTGGCAGATGGGCAGCAGCACCTTCCACAGATACTTGAAGTCCGAGGTGCCGTCCACCTTGGCGGCGTAGTACAGCTCGTCCGGCACCTGGGAGAAGTTCTCCTTCAGAAGATAGATATAGAAGACGGAGGTCACCGAGGGCAGGATCAGTCCCAGAAAGGTGTTCCGCAGGCCCCACTGGGTAATGGTCACAAAGTTCGTAATGACTACCAGCTCCGAGGGAATCATCATCAGCGCCAGAAAGGCCGCGAAAATCAGATCCCGTCCGGGGAACCGCAGCCGGGAAAAGGCAAAGGCGGCCAGAATGGTGACAAACAGCATCAGCGCCGTGGTGATCACCGTGAAAATGACCGTATTCAGAAAGTACCCGGAAAGGGGCACCTGGGAAAAGGCGCTGGCGTAATTTTCAAGAGTGGGGTGCAGGGTGAAGAGCTTGGGCACAAACTCGCTGCTGTAGCTGCCGTAGCTCTTGACGGAGGTCAGCAGCATCCAGTAAAAGGGGAACAGCACGAGAATCGCCCACAGCACCAGCACCAGTCCGATGGCGGCAAGGTAGGCAATCTGCCGCCGCTTCGCGTTTTTTTCAATCAAAGCGTAATCCATGGCGGCACCTCAGACATAGTGGACGTGCTTTTTGCTTACCAGCAGGTTGATGCAGGTAATGGTCAGCACAATGGCAAACAGCAAAATGGCCGCGGCGGAGGCGTAGGAGGGGTAGCCGCCGGCATTGCCATAGAGCATATCATAGACGTAGCCCACGATGGTGTTCATACCCGCGGCGTTCAGATCCGTACCGAAGAGGGCTACGGCGTCGGAATAGGCCTTGAATGCTCCGATAAAGCCTGTGATTACCAGATAGAACAGGCTGGGGGAGATCATGGGCAGGGTGATGCGCCAGAAGATGCGGCCCCTGGAGGCCCCGTCCACCCGGGCGGCGTTGCGGTAGGTCTGGTCCACGGAGGCCAGAGCCGAGGTCAGAATCAGAATTTTGAAGGGCATGACGATCCAGACGGTGTACAGGCACAGCACCAGCATCTTCGCCCAGTAGGGGCCGGAGAGAAAATCCACGCTGGCAAAGCCCAGAGCGTTCAGAATCAGGTTTACAAAGCCGTCGGAGTAGGCAGTCTTCCGGAAGAGAATCATGAACACCAGGCCCACCGCCAGGGTGTTGGTGACGTAGGGCAGAAAGAAAATGGTCTGAAACAGCTCCCGCAGCTTCTGAATGGAACTCAGGCACAGGGAGATCAGCAGAGCCAGCCCGGTGGACAGCGGTACGGTGATCAGCACCAGCAGGAAGGTGTTTTTCAGCGCCTGCAGAAAGTAGGGGTCGTGGAGTACATAGGCGTAGTTGTAAAGCCCCACTCCCGTATAGGTCTGGGAGGCAAAGTTGTAGTTTTCCTGAAAGGAATAGACGAACACGTCGATCAGGGGATATACCAGAAAAAAGCCCAGGAATAAAAAGGCGGGCAGCAGATACAAAAAGCCCTTTGGGTTGTTCTTCTCCATGTTATGCCTCCCGGGGCCGCAGCCGTGCGCCGGTTTCCGGGTCGAAAAGCAGCACCTTGGCGCCCTTCAGGCGGAAGCGGACGGCATCCCCGTGGGTACCCTCGGTGCCGTCAGACTGACGGATGGCCCGGAAAGTATCCGTCTGGCAGCCTGCGTGGGTACACAGGAAGCTCACGTCCCGGCCCATGACCTCCAGCCGGTTCAGGTCGCAGCAGAGGGGGCCGTTTTCCTCCGGCACAAAGCCCTCGGGACGGATGCCGACGGTGACGGAACCGTCAGAAAGGCCCGGCACGGGCAGAACCTTGTCCGTACCCAGATACAGCCATTCGCCCTCGACCCGTCCGTCAAACAGGTTGATGGGGGGCGTTCCCAGAAATTTCGCCACGAACAGGTTGGCGGGATCGTCATAGACCGCCTGGGGCTTGCCGGTCTGCTGAACCACGCCCTCCTTCATGACCACGATCTCATCGGAGATACTCATGGCCTCCTCCTGGTCGTGGGTGACGAAGACGGTGGTGATGCCGGTCTCCCGCTGGATTCTGCGGATCTCCTCCCGGGTCTGCAAACGCAGACGGGCGTCCAGATTGGAAAGAGGCTCGTCCAGCAGCAGTACGGAGGGCATCTTTACCAGCGCCCGGGCAATGGCCACCCGCTGCTGCTGGCCGCCGGACATCTCACTGGGCTTCCGGTCCAGAAGCCCCTCAATCTGCACCAGTCTGGCGGCCTCCGTGGCACGGCGGACCATCTCCGCTTTGCCGGGCCGGTCCTTGCCCTTCAGGTTTTCCAGGGGAAAGAGAATGTTCTGCAAAACCGTCATATGGGGATAAAGGGCATAGTTCTGGAACACCAGGCCGACCCCCCGGTTCTCTGTGGGCAGATCCGTCACGTCCTTGTCTCCGAAGAAGATTTTTCCGGCGGTGGGGGCCTGCAGTCCGCAGATCATGTAAAGGGTCGTGCTCTTGCCGCAGCCGGAGGGCCCCAGCAATCCCACCAGCTTCCCATCCGGGATCTCGTAAGTAAAGTCGTCCACGGCGACCACCTCGCCGCCCTGCTTTTTGTTTCGGTTGGGGAATCGCTTGGTCAGGTGCTGTAACGTAACGTTCATAGCAGTCCATCCTTATCGGTACAGATTCATTCGGATTTGGCCGGAATACAAATTGACAACGATGGTGTCATAAGCGGAACGGATTCAAACAGGTTTTGCGCGGTTCCCACACGAAACCTTCTCAATTGTCAACTGTCCATTGTCTATTGTCAATTCAACGATGCTCCCATTATACCCTTCACCCTGTCCTATTGCAAGGAAAAAAAGCAAAAGCCGCGGCAATGAAAAGCCTTCCCCTGGGGCGGTGCGTCGCGCAGCGAATCTAATTGAAATAGCTGCCAGTGGCAGCTATACCATAAAAAAGTGAAGGTGGCAGGGCGAAGCCCTGACGGATGAGGGGCGGTACAAGCCTCTCTGCGGAACAGCCGCGCATTCTGGTTCGTAGGGGCCGATGCCCACATCGGCCCGGGGGACCGACGGGACAGGCATGTCCGTTTTTCCTGATTGCTTTGTTGACGTCCCCTGCGGGGCGATGTGGGCATCGCCACATACGGTGGGGACGCACGTTGCTTTTTGTAGGGGCCGATGCCCACATCGGCCCGGGGTGCCGACGGGACAGGCGTGCCCGTTTTCCTGACCGCTCTGTCGACGTACCCCGCGGGGCGATGAGGGCATCGCCCCCTACGCTGAAGACGCACGTTGCTTTTTGTAGGGGCCGATGCCCACATCGGCCCGGGGTGCCGACGGGACAGGCATGTCCGTTTTTCCTGATTGCTTTGTTGACGTCCCCTGCGGGGTGATGTGGGCATCGCCCCCTACGGTGGGGACGCACGTTGCTTTTTGTAGGGGCCGATGCCCACATCGGCCCGGGGGTGCTGACGCGACAGGCGTGTCCGTTTTTCCTGACCGCTCCGTTGACGTACCCTGCGGGGCGATGAGGGCATCGCCCCCTACGGTGGGGACGCACGTTGCTTTTTGTAGGGGCCGATGCCCACATCGGCCCGGGGCACCGACGGGACAGGCATGTCCGTTTTTCCTGACCGCTCTGTTGACGTACCCTGCGGGGCGATGAGGGCATCGCCCCCTACAAATGCCTTGCTTCGGTGCACACCGCAAAAGATTTTGTGCCGACACTATGCAGCCAGCATATTGTTTTTGCTTTTGAAACAGGTATAATGTAGGTGAGAAATGCGGCACAATGCCGAGAAGGAGCGTTCGCAATGAAAAAACTGTTCGCTTTGCTGCTGGCTCTGGCCATGACCACCCAGCTGGCCCTGCCCGCCTGGGCGGAGGGCACGGAGCCGTCTGCCCCCGCGGCCCAGACGGAGGAGACCACCGAGCCTCAAACCGAGGAACCCACGGAGGCGCCCACGGAGCAGCCCACGGAGGAACCGACGGAGGCACCTACAGAAGCCCCTTCTGAAGCTCCGACCGAGGAACCCACAGAAGTACAGCCGGAAGACCCCACGGAACCTTCTGAGGAGGAGACGTCCCCCGCGGAAGCGGCGGAAACCTACCGCATCACCTTCCGCTGCACCCCGGAGGACCTGACTCTGGTGGTCTACCCCGCAGAGGGCGACATTGACCAGGCCATCGACCCGGAGGAGGACGGCAGCTATCTCCTGGCAGCGGGGGAGTACGGCTATCTAGCCGCCGCCGAGGGGTACGAGAGCGTTGAGGGATTGTTTGCGGTTGAGGATGCGGACAAGGTAGTAGAGATCACGCTGGAAGTTTCCAAAGCGGAGGAGAACGCGCCGCTGGAAGATGAAGACGAAGTGGTGGATTCCGGTACCTGCGGAACAGGTGTGACGTGGGAGCTGACGAAGAGCGGATTGCTGACTATCTCGGGAAGCGGAAAAATAAACTTTAATTTTGGGACAGATAATCCTTTTCATGATAATGATAATATAAAAAGGCTTTATATTCCACGCGGTGTGACGAGTATTTGCGAAGACGCTTTTCGTGGGTGTAACGAGCTGACAGAAATCACGTTTGAACATAGAATTGATGATGAATTAACAATTGGAGCCCGTGCATTTTATCCTCACACAACACTCGTCCAAACAGTGGTGTATGTCCCAAATCGAAATGCGATGAATTCTGCCATCCGGGATTATGAATGGGAAAGCTCCCCAGGCTATGGCCGAAAAGTTGCATTCATAAGCACCTCTGTTTTCCCGATGGAAGGGATCACTATTGCCACGGAGGACGGTTTGGCAGAATATGAGCTTGGTACCCCGGTGAAATTCGTTGTTACAACGGATCCGCTGGACACGACTGACGACTATGCGCTGCAGATCGTTGAAGAGAAAACTACGGCAGATGTGGTCTTGGCGAAAGATGGAGATTTGTCGGCGTTCTCAACAGGTACTGTGACGGTGAAAGCCTACTCCCTGAAACATCCGGAATTGTGCGACGAAACCAGCGTTACAATTTTGCCGCCGACGGGAACATTGCAAAGCATTTCTGTCGCGGTTGCGGGAGACTACCCCAACGAAGCAGAGCTTGATGTTCCGACCAGAATGGAGGCAAAATTTATACCGGCCAATGCAACTGAACGGACGGTAACTTGGTCCTTGGAAAACGGCACAGGAAGCGCCGAAATTGACCAGAATGGCGTTCTGACACCGCAGAAGGTCGGTACGGTGACGGTGTATGCCACGGCGGCGAACGGCGTTGAGGGCAGCTGCACCGTTAACATTGTCCGTTTTGCCAATGAGATAACGATTCGGCTGAACGGAAGGACGGATATTGACAGTTTTGGTGTTGGAGAGTATGTTGATCTGTCCGCAGTCCTTGGCCCGGAAGATACCACAACTACTGGCGTAGGTTGGTACATCCTCCGTGGTTCAAACGCGAAAATAGAGACAAGGGAGTACGGAGACGAATTTCAAGAACTTCGGGCATGGGAACCCGGAACGGTAATACTTGCTGCAGCTGCGAAGGACAGCAAAAAGCTGACGGTTTATAAAGAAATCACGTTTGTCGGAACTGAGGAAAGTTATGCATTTCCGGATGGCAGTGGATATCTATACTACAATCCTGAAACGGGTATTATCACTGGGGCAAGCAGTGGAGTGCGTAATGCTCTGATTCCGGCACAGATCAATGGCACCACGATTGTGGGAATCGCACCGTTTGCATTTATTAACCGTGAACAAGGTTATGGTGGAGATACGTATATCCGCCAAAACACAACCCTTGCATCTGTTTCCATCCCAAATACGGTAACTGAAATCGGTTCGCATGCCTTTTTCCGATGTTCCACACTTGCGACGTTACGCTTCGCACCAGGCAGCGGTCTGAAAATCATTGGAGAAAGTGCTTTCGAAGATTGTGAAGCCTTGGGGTCATTGACAATCCCTGACAGTGTTGAACAGCTTGGAAGCGGAGCCTTTTACGGGCTGACGGGACTGAAAAACCTTACCGTTTCCGGCGAAATTGATACGAATGGCTGGTTGGGGGACCGATACGACGAATACTCCAAAGATCCAGAGCTGGATACATTGACGCTGACGGGAAACTTTGTCAGAGGAAAGAAGCCGGATTCTGGTTATCCATTTAATGAAATGCCGGGCAGACGGCATGTGAAAAGGATTATTTTATGTTCGGGAATTACATCTATAGAGCCCTATGCATTTATCGGGTCGGGTGAGGTAGAACAGGTCATCCTCCCGGATACCTTGAAGAAAATTGGAGAGTTTGCTTTCAGCTCCTGTGAAAAATTGCAGACAATAAAACTGCCAGATGGAGTGGAATCTATTGGAAGAAGCTGTTTTCAGGATTGTGTTTTACTTGAGGTTTTGGACCTTTCCAAGGTCCCAAGTTCAATTATTGAAAAAGAAACAAAAGTGACCAACATGGTCACAGTCCCGCAGACGTTAATCAGAGCTACAAATGGAAAAGTCTCTCTTAACTGGGGCCTAATGTGGGAGATAGACTCTGAAAATGATACGGCTCCAGCAAGTTTGCGACGGCGGGGAAAGGATTATTATTTGTGTGCGGAGAGGTCTGGAAAGGTCCGCTTGCTCTGCATAGATTCTTATACTGGAGCACGAGGCAGCAGTAAAGAAATCTCCATCAAAACCGGCACGGTTATCAAACCCGCCGACACCGGTTATCTGGTCAGCGGCAGCAAGCTGACCCTCTCCGCCTGGGCGGAGCCGGAGGACCGGAAGGTCAATGCTGCTTGGAGCCTGGGCAGCGGGGACGCGACCTATGCCTCTATTACGAACGGCGGCGTGCTGACGGCCAAGACGGTCTATGAGGCCCGGCAGATCACTGTGACTGCCCAGTCCTATGACGGCGGGGAGGCGGTGACGAAAACCCTCTGGATCCTGCCCCTGACCACCGGCATGTCTCTGAATCTGGAGGGCAAGCCTCTGGATGATCAGCTGGATGTGGATATGCTGTACACCAAAACCCTGAACCTCTCCGCCCAGGTGCAGCCTGCGGGGGCTTTGGAGACCGTCACCTGGTCCTCCAGCGCCGCCAATGTGGCCCGGGTGGACGCCAATGGCGTGGTCACGCTGGTGCGGCCCGGCAAGGCGGTCATCAAGGCCTCCTCTGTGGATGGTTCCAAGGTGGCGGCTCAGGTGACCCTGAACGTGACCTATCTGGACGGCAGCACCAAACTGACCCTGACAGGGGATGTGCCCGCCCAGGGCCTGCAGCCCGGCCAGACCACCCGGTTCACCCTGCGGGGCAGTGAGAAGATCGCCCCGGAGAACGTGATCTTCACCGTGCCCGCCAATATGGCCGCCATGGGCAGCGTGGATGAAACGGGCCTCTTTACCGCCGGAAGCAAGGCGGGAACTGTGACGGTCACTGCCGCCTTGAAGGGAGACCCCCTGAACCGGAAGGCCAGCGTGAGATTCAAGGTCCTGCCCCTGCAGGCGGAGGAGATGGCCCTGTCCGCTCAGCTGCCTGAGGGCTTCGGCACTCTGACGGAGCAAGCGGGGGAACCTCTGCTGATCCTGCCCAAAGCGGACGTGACGGCGAACACCACCTTCCCCCTGACCCTGCTGGCGAAGGACTACCGGGGCGAGACCATGACTCCCGGCGTTAAGTGGAGCAGCTCGGATGCTTCCATTGCCGCGGTGGACGCCAAGGGCAATGTGACTGTTAAAGCCGGCGTCAGCGGCCAGTGCGCCATCACGGCCCAGGCCACGGACATGACCAAAAATTCCGCCCGGTTCTGGATCTCCGTCCGGGATTACAGCCCCCGGCTGGCGGAAAACAGACTGAATTTGAATACGGCTCTGGCCGGAGGCGTCTCCACAGCCCTTGTGGAAAGCTACGGAAACACCGTGGAGGCTGTTTCCATCGTCAATGACGATCGGTTTGCGGTGGCGCTGGAGGACAATGTCCTGACCCTGAAAGCACCCTCCGATCTGCCTAAGGGCAGCTACAAGCTGACCCTCCGGGCGGCCTGCGCCGACGGCAGAAGCTATGACTACGCGCTGGAGATCAAAGCCGCTCCGGCTCTGCCCAAGGTCACCGTCAAGCAGACGGAAAAACTGAACCTCTTCTACCGGGACAGCGCCGCGGCCCTGACCGTCACGGCCCCCGGGTATACCGTTACGGACCTGTCCCTCACCGGGACGGAGGACTTCGCGCTTGTTTGGACGGAGGGCCAGCCCCGGATCGTCCGCACGGCCACGGAGACGGCCAAGCCCAACACCAGAGCCACCCTGCAGATCTGGCTGGAGGGCTACACCCAGCCTGTGACCCAGAACCTGACCGTTTCCGCCGGAACGACCGCCCCGAAGCTGAAGCTCAGCGCTGCTTCCAGCAGCCTGAACACGGCTCTGAATCCGGAGGACCTCTCCGCGGAGCTATGGCTTCTGGACAGCACCAACGCAAGGCTCTCCCTGTCCGGCGTCAGCATCCGGGAGGAGAACGGCCTGGCGGAGATCAGCACCCATGCCGACAGCTTTACCCTGACCCTGCAAAAGCCGGAAAAGGCTAAACTGACCCTGCTGATCCAAGGCGACAATTGGACCCAGAGCGTAAAGCTGACCCACAGCGTCAATGTGGAAACCAAGCTGCCCACACTGAAGAGCGCCTCCGCCATTACGCTGAACAGCTATTTCACCCAGGACAGCGGGAAAACGGAGATGATTCTGTCCCAGAAGAACCTTGTTCTGCAGGATGTGCGCTTTGCGCCCGCAGCCAGGGCCGGTACGGCGGCAAGGACGGAATCCGACAAGCTGGAGCTGACCTTTGACCCTGAAGACAACACGGTGCGGGCTTCCATGGCTGATCCGGAGAACGCTGCCGCGGCCGGGAACTACAGCTTCACCTGTATCGGCGTTCTGGCCGATGGCACGGAGATCCCCGGCGGCACCCTGAAGGTCACTGTGGCAAAGACCCTGCCAAAGGCTCGGCTCTCCGCTTCTGCCGTTCGGCTGAACACCGTTCTGGCGGGGGAGGAGCAGGCGGAGGTGACCGCCGACCTGACAGGCTTCTCCGGCTGTACGCTGGTTGGCTTCCGGGAGTTGGACGAGGCGCAATATGACGGCCTGGACTTTGCGGATGGAAAACTCACGGTCCGTCTGGCGGACGAAAGCGCCAAGAGCGGCATTTATAAGCTGACGCCCATCGTCCGCCGGGACGCTACGGGACAGCTGGTGACGCTGCCCACGTCTCTGACCCTGAAGCTTACGGTCTACACCTCCCGGAAGCTGGGGATGAGCCTCACGACCAAGGGCAAGCTGGACACATTGGATCCGGACAGTGCTGTTCTCTATACGGTGAACAAGTTGACGGACTGTCAGGGCGAAATCACCGGTCTGACGCTGGAAGGGCCGGATGCGGACAGGTTCCAGGCGGAGCTGGACACCTCCGGCGCAAAGCCTCAGATCCGGCTGACCCTCCGGGAGGGCGAAACCTATGCCACCAACGTGACCTATAAGTTCCAGTTCAGCCTGACGGTCTGCGGTAGGCAGGTGCTGTCGCCGATCCAGAGCCTGCGGGTCTCCCAGAGCGGCACAAAGTATACCGTGCCCACAGGGCTGGTGCTCTACCAGTCCCAGACCGCGGACCTGTGTGCCAAAATCACTCTGACGGCGCCCCAGGGCGCGAAGATCGCCGGTGTGACCCTGAACGAGAAGACGCCCCAGGCCTTCCTGGACGCCATCGGCGGCGAAGGCGGCTTCACCGCGGACTGCGCCGGCAGCGAAGCAAATCTCACCTTCACCGCCGCCGCCCCCGGTAAGCTGAAGCCCGGCGTCTACACCGTCCTTCTGGATATCCTCCCCGAAGGCAATGCGGAAAACGTGAAACCCACAACCCTGCGGCTGACCGTGAAGGTCATGAAATAACGAAGAATACCATGGGGCGGTGCACAGCGCACCGCCCTAAAATTCTTCCCCTTGCGCAATTGAACAAAAGGGGGTATAATGTTCGAAACATGAGGAAAGAGGAACCGTCTATGTCTGAGCTGCATTCCCATGACCATGAGCATATGCACGATCATGACCACGATCACGAGCACGACCATGAATATCTCCATGCCCACGGCATTCCCCACAGCCACGCCCACGTCCATGAGAACCAGAAGGCCGTTATCAACCGGCTTTCCAGAGCCATCGGCCATTTGGAAAAGGTGAAGCGCATGGTGGAGGAGGGCTACGACTGTTCCGAGGTGCTGGTGCAGCTGGCGGCGGTCCGTTCGGCTCTGGACAACACAGGCAAGGTCATTCTGAAGGACCATATGCGCCATTGCATGGTAGACGCCGTAGCCGCCGGAGACCAGGAGGCCATTGACGACCTGTGCGTGGCCATTGATAAATTCATGAAATAAACAAACGCTCCAAGCGAGGACAAGGCAATGACACTGGAAGCATTTTTCAAAGAGAACCCCAAAATCGCCCTGGCCTTTTCCGGCGGGGTGGATTCTTCCTATCTGCTCTACGCGGCCATGCAGGCCGGGGCAGAGGTGCGGGCATATTATGTCAAGACGGCCTTTCAGCCGGAATTTGAATACGAGGATGCCATGCGCCTGGCAAAGCAGCTGAGGGTCGAGGTTACGGTGCTGCGGCTGGATGCCCTTTGCGACCCTCAGGTGGCGGCCAACCCCGCCAACCGCTGCTATTACTGCAAGCAGAACATTTTTGGCAGCATCTGGCGCGCCGCCCGGGCAGACGGCTTTTCCGTGTTGCTGGACGGTACCAACGCGTCCGACCAGGCGGATGACCGGCCGGGCATGAAGGCCCTGCGGGAGCTGAAGGTCCGTTCTCCGCTGCGGGAGGCGGGACTGACCAAGGCAATGATCCGGGAGAAATCCCGGCTGGCCGGACTCTTTACCTGGGACAAGCCTGCCTATGCCTGTCTGGCCACCCGAATTCCCACCGGCGAGACCATTACGGAGGAGAAGCTGACGCGGACCGAGTGGGCCGAAAGCTATCTGATGGGTCTGGGCTTTTCGGACCTGCGGGTGCGGCTGCTGGGCTCCTGCGCCCGGGTTCAGCTGCCGAAGGAACAGCAGGAGGCGTTTCTGGACCGGCGGGAGGAGATCCTTGCAGTGCTGAAGACCCGCTACAGCGGCGTGCTTCTGGATATGGAGGCGCGCGATGGACGGTGAGATTCGGGATATTCTGCTGGGCGTTCAGCAGGGAACGGTATCGGTAGACCAGGCACTGCTGCACCTGAAGCAAAAGCCGTTTGAGGATCTGGGCTACGCTAAGGTGGATCTGCACCGCAAGCTGCGCCAGGGGGCCGGAGAGGTGATTTACGGCGCGGGAAAGACGGCTCAGCAGATTGCGGGCATTCTGGCCGGCTTCCGGGAAAATGGACAGGAAAATATGCTGATTACCCGGATGGACGCCGAAAAGGCGGCCTTTGTGAAAGAAAAGCTGCCCATTACCTATTATGAAGACTGCGGCATCGGCATTCTGGGTGAAAACGCCAGACCCTGGGGCATGGGAAAGATTGTCATCGCCACCGGCGGCACCAGCGACCAGCGGGTGGCTGAGGAGGCGGCCCGGACGGCGGAATTTCTGGGCAATGAGGTGGTCCGGCTCTATGATGTGGGCGTTTCCGGCATCCACCGTCTGCTCAGCAACAGTGAGGTGCTGATGGATGCCGCCGTGGTCATTGCTATTGCGGGTATGGAGGGCGCCCTGGCCAGCGTAGTCGGCGGCCTGTGCGACTGCCCGGTGATCGCCGTGCCCACCAGCGTGGGCTATGGCGCGGCTTTCGGCGGTGTGGCGGCGCTGTTGAGCATGCTCAATTCCTGTGCCAGCGGCGTGTCCGTTGTGAACATCGATAACGGCTTTGGGGCCGGATATCTGGCCTCCATGATGAACCATATGGAGAAGCGCCAATGAAGGACGAGATTTTTGAGCTGAGCTGCAACCTGGACGATATGACCGGGGAGGAGCTGGGCTTTGCCAGTGAGATGCTTCTGAATGCCGGTGCCCTGGATGTGTATACCATTCCCATCGGCATGAAGAAAAACCGCCCCGGAGTCATGCTGAATGTGCTGTGCCGTCCGGAGAGCCGGGAGAAAATGGTGAAGCTGCTGTTTCTGCACACCACGACCATCGGCGTCCGGGAGACCCGGCACGACCGCTACATCCTCCGCCGGGAGGAGGAGACCAGACAGACCCCCTATGGCCCCGTTCGGGGCAAGGCCGTGGAGGGGTACGGCGTCCGGCGGGAAAAGCCGGAATACGAAGACCTTCGCCGGATCGCTCTGGAACAGGGGATATCCCTGCGCCAGGCCCGGGAAATGTTATCAGGAAAGGATGAACAAAAATGATTGAATACCGCTATGACACCCAGCTGCTCATCGATGGTGAGGACCTGGACGAGGACGCCATCAACGACTACTTTGTGGAGAACTTCAAGGGCGACTGTCTGCTGGCTGTGGGTGACGAGGACACCATCAAGATCCACTACCACACCAATGAGCCCTGGAAGGTGCTGGAATACTGTGCCTCTCTGGGGGAGATTTACGACATTGTCGTAGAGGATATGGACCGCCAGGCAAGAAACCTGCATGGGTAAAAAACACCCCCGCCGATGGGCGGGGATGTTGACAAAACCACGGATGTGGGGTATAGTATAGACACAAAGGGTGCTGCCAGTAGACGGCTCCCCAAAGATTTAGGCTAAGAAGTAACCGTTGCTTTGGAGAGGGCGGTTACTTCTTGTCATTATGATCAATAATCCCAATTATCAGGGAGATCAAAGCCACAAGGAATGTACAGAACTCAATGAGATTCGGCCATGAAACCATGTGTGCGCACCCCCTTCCTATATCAAGGGGGCAAAAGAAGTGGATTACCCCCGAATGAGGGAACCGCCTACCGGGGTACTGACAGCACCACAGACAGAGTAACACAGGATTTGACAGATTGCAAGGGGAAATAAACACAAACCGGGGCACGGCGCGCTGTAAAGGCGGTCATGTCCCGGTTTTTCATTTTATCGAATGGCCTCCGTAATGGTGCCGCCGCCCAGAACCATGTCGCCCTGGTAGAGGACTACTGCCTGACCGGGGGTCACGGCCCGCATGGGTTCGGTGAACTCCACCCGAGCAAAGCCGTCCGCTTCCGGAATGACCCGGGCGGGCTGCTCAAACTGACTGTGGCGGATCTTGACGGTAACGTCCGCAGGGGCGGTCAGTTCCGGGAAGGGGAACCAGTTCCAGTCATTTGCCCGGAGCCCCCGGGAAAACAGGGCGCTGTTGGGGCCTACCGTAACGGTATTGGCCTGCATATCTTTCCGGCACACATAGACCGGTTCTCCCATGGCAAGCCCTAAGCCCTTGCGCTGCCCAATGGTATAGCGGACAGCCCCCCGGTGCTGCCCCACAACATGGCCGGCTTCGTCCAGAAAATCGCCGGGAGCATAGTGCTTGCAGGTGTAGCGCTCCAAAAAGGCGATGTAGTCTCCGTCCGGTACGAAACAGATATCCTGACTGTCATGCTTCCGGGCTGTGACGAAGCCATGCTCCGCAGCAATGGCCCGGACCTCCGGCTTGGTCAGACTGCCCAGAGGAAACAGGGTATGGGCAAGCATATCCTGGGTCAGGCAGTAGAGAAAGTAGGTCTGATCCTTGGCTCTGTCCGCGGCCTTATACAATAGATACCGGCCGCTCTCCGGGTCCTGATGGATCTGGGCGTAGTGGCCGGTGACCACGTACCGGCAGCCCAGCTCCCGGGCACGGCGCAGCAGAGCGCCGAATTTCAGATAGCGGTTGCAGTCGATGCAGGGACTGGGGGTGTCGCCCCGCTCATAGCAGCGGACAAATTTATCCATGACCGTCTCCCGGAAGGTATCCTGAAAATTAAAGGTATAGTGGGGCATCCCCATCCGGCGGGCCACGCTTTTCGCGTCTTCCACATCGTCCAGGGAACAGCAGGTGCTCTGCTGATCCTCCCCCAGAACATCATTGCTGAACAGCCGCATGGTGGCCCCAACGCAGTCGTAGCCCGCCTGCTGGGTCAGAAATGCGGCCACGGAGCTGTCTACGCCGCCGCTCATGCCAATCAGTGCTTTCTCCATAACATAAAGATCTCCCGGTGCTGTACATAGCTTTTTTTCGGAGTATAGCAAGCAGGGGAGGAAAAGTCAAGGCGGATCGGCGCCGCGATGCGATTTGAAAATTACAAAATTGTTATTATTTTGGCGGAAATTGGAAGATAATGGACGGAATTTTCGAAAAAAGACATCGAAAAGAAAAACGAAGAAACAAAAGGGTTACAAATATGTAATTATTTTGAAATTAGGGGTTGCAATTTGTAATCATCTCTGTTATAATACCAGTAAATTTAGAAACCATGAGGGGAAGTGTCCCATGAAGAATCGATTCCTCTGCGGTTTACTGGCGGTTTGTTTGCTGGTGGTGATGCTTCCGGCCACGGTAACAAGCGCCTCCGCAGACGCAAAGCAGACGGTCAGCGAAAACCTGATCACCGTACTGAAACAGCTGGAGGGCTTCCGGGCCAGCGCCTATGTCAGCGGCGGCCAGTGGAGCATCGGCTACGGTACGGCAGGCAGTCCCGGCCAGACCATTACGGAAGCAGAGGCAGACAAGGCCCTGCGTGCCCATCTGGAAACGGTGGAGACGAAAATCAACACCTTCGCCGCAAAGTGGAACCTGAGCTTTTCCCAGCAGCAATTCGACGCGCTGGCGAGCTTCTCATATAATGTGGGTACCGGCTGGATGAATTCCTCCGGACGGCTGCGGGACGCCATTACAAGCGGCGCCGCCGAAGAGAAATTCCTTTTCGGTATGAGCCTTTGGGCCAACAATGGAGCATCCCCGGATCCGGGCCTGCTCCAAAGACGCATGGCAGAGGCGGACATCTATTGGAACGGCGTCTACGGCAAGAAGAGCGGCACCTATACATACACCATCTTCGATGCCAACGGCGGTACCCCGGGAAGCGGGGGCGAGGATAAGATGCAGGGCTACCGCAGAAACGGATCCACCCAGATTCTGGTGGCGGATCCAAGTCTCAGCGGCTACACCTTCGCAGGCTGGTACACCCAGCGCAGCGGCGGCACCAGAGTAACGGCCCTGGACAGCTCCACCGCGGGCGTTACCCTTTATGCCCAGTATTCTTCCAATGGCTCTTCCGGCTGGGTCAGCGGCTCAGATCTGGAGGGCAGCGACGGAACGAACACCGTCATTGCCGAAGGCACCGTCAAGTGCACCTCCTATGTGAATGTCCGCAAGGGACCCGGCACGAACTACACCATTCTGGCCCGGGCCACAGCCGGAACCAAGGCGGAGATTTACCAGACCAAATGGGTAGGCGCGTCCCAATGGGGGCGGATGTCCAATGGCTGGATCTGCATGGACTATGTGACGCTGAACTCCGGTTCCAATACCGGAAGTTCCGAGAAGACCTCCGGCACCGTAACGGGCAGCAATGTGAATGTCCGCAGCGGCGCGGGAACGGGATATAGTATTGTGGGCCGGAAGAATTCCGGCGAGACCGTAACGGTCTATGAACGAAAAACCTCCGGCGGCCTGAATTGGGGCCGGATCGGAGACGGCCAATGGATCTGCCTGGCCTATGTCCGGCTGGAAAGCAGCGGAACGGAAACCCCGCAGCCCGGCAGCGAATCCAATTCCTCCGTCAGCGGCGACGGCACCACGGCGGTGCAGAACACCGGAACAGTGAACACCATCACCGGACTGAATGTCCGCAGCGGCCCCGGCACCGGCTACGCAAGGATCAAGACCCTGAGCCCCGGCACGGCGGTATCCATCTATGAGTACCGAACCGTGGATGGTGTGAAATGGGGCCGAATTCAGACAAGCCAATGGGTCTGCATGACCTATGTGTCCCTTTCCGCACAGGCATCCGGCGAGGAGAACTGGACGGGAACGGGGACCGTCACCAGCAGCACGAACCTGAATGTCCGTTCCGGACCCGGAACGAATTACGCAAGAGTGGGCCAGCTGACGCCCGGCACAAAGATCGAGATTACAGAGCAGACAAAGGTCTCCGGGACCTCCTGGGGTAAGACAGCCCAGGGCTGGGTCTGTATGAGCTACGTCAAAATGGGCTGAAGCCCAATGGAATTAAATGGAATAATGGAATAACAGCAAAATGGATTGGAGGACAAACATCATGAAAAAAAGTTTTGAACGCGCCCTTTCGGGACTGCTGGTTCTGGCAATGCTCATTGCCATGCCTGTAGCCGCGATGGCGGACGGCGGCAGCACCGTCGTGAATCCCGTGAGCGTTTCCCCGCTCTGCGATCATGACTACACCCATGCCGGTACGACGCTGAATCTGAGCAAGGCGTCCGTAACGGCGCCTACCTGCACCGCGGCGGGCTATACCAAGTATACCTGCACCAAGTGCGGCCAGGTTGTCTATGACAATTTCCAGGCCCCTACCGGCCACGACTACAGCAAGGTCACCGTGAACAGCAACGGGACCAAGACCTTTGCCTGCGTCAAGGGCGATGCCAGCTATACCCTGCTGACGGAGACCGAGGGAAACGGCCACAATCATGATGGAGCTGTGGATAATACCAAGGTTTCCTCTACGAAGTCCGTCTCTCCGGTTCCCGGCATCACCTATGTGGTGAGCGAATACACATGCAGCCTGGAGGACGCCAACGGTGTCGCCGGCAATGGCTGCGGCTATAAGCAGGTTATGTATGTGGCCACTGCTGCTGAAAACCACCACAGCTATGCGTCTCATACGTTTGGCCCCTGGCGGTATGTGACCGATCCCACCGAGAAGAAGAACGGCGTCGCCGAGCATAGCTGCACCACCTGCGGCTTTACGGAGAAGGTCCTGACCCCCATGCAGACCGCTCAGGCAAAGGTCGGCCGGATCAATAAGGACCTGGTCAATGCCTATTCCGCCTCCACCGGCGACACCGTGGCGCTGCTGCTGGCCAAGGGCACAACCTTTGACTATGCCAATGAACTGGAAAACGGCCGCTACCGTGTTACCAATCTGAAGGACGTCAACAGCGGCAGCACGAATACCAGTACATACTATGTGAACCCCGCGGACGTGGAAGTGAATCCCGGTTCCGTACCTCTGACCACCGCTTATGGCGGCTTGCAGGAAATCGTGAAGATCCTGACGGACGGTCAGGTTAATGTCCGGGCCGGTACGAGCAGCACCAGCGCCGTGAAGTACTCCGTCGCCAACGGCACGACTCTGGAAGTCTACCGTGTGGAGACGGTGGGTACAGAGAGCTGGGGCCGGGTCAGCAGAACCGCCAATGAGTGGATCCTGCTGAATCAGAGCTACCTGAGCGAGACCACCGCTTTCGGCTTCGGCAGCCAGCTGTCCGCTCTGGACAGTGCGGACCCTGTGGCGAAGAAGATCGCGGACACCGGTACGGTGGTCAGCGCTTCCACCATTATCGTCTACAAGGATACGGACACCAGCAAGGGCACCGTTGGCACGCTGCCTAAGAAAACCAAAGTCACCTTCTACTACCAGACGGATGCCGCGGGCAAGGAAGTCTCTCCTTTCTCCGAGAAGAACGGCGTGGCCTGGGGCTATCTGGATGAGGACGAGGCCAAGCGCCTGGGCCTGTCCGACGCCGGCTATGTGGATCTGAAAACCATCCATCTGGCCTCCGATCCCAACCCCGCGCCCAGCGACAACCCCGGCGTAATTGCCACCGGCATCGTCACCAGCTCCATCAACCTGCGGGTCCGCAGCGAACCCAAGATCAGCGTCCTGAATCAGATCGGCTCCCTGCCCACCGGCACCAATGTGGAGCTGCTGGAGATCGGCGATTACAACGGCGCAAGCTGGGGCCGGATCAATTACAAGGGTAAGACCGGCTGGATCTGCATGACCTATGTCCAGATTCAGAAGAACAATACCAATAGCGGCTCCAATAACAGTACCGCCGCAGCCAAGGAAAACGGCACCGTTGTCAACTGCTCCGTGGCCGTCAACGTCCGTGACGCCGCCAAGATCCAGGGCCGCCTGGTGACCACCATCGGCGTGGGCAAGCGTGTGGCCATTACCAAGCTGGAAAACGGCTGGGGCCTGGTGGACGGCAAGGGCTGGGTATACATGGACTATGTCAAGCTGGATTCCGGCGCCGAGGATGAGATCAAGAACGGCACCAACAACGGCAGCAGCGGTTCCAACAACCCCGTAAAGACTTATACAGGCGTCAGCGCTCTGGGCGAGGTCACGGCTGAGACCATGACCGTCTACAAGGAAGCTGTGGCAAAGCCCGGCACCGAGCTGCTGAAGCTGGTAAGGGGCAACACCTTCGTCATCTCCGACCGTACCATTATCAACAATGAGATCTGGTTCAAGACCACGGTTGGCTCCGTCACCGGTTGGGCCCAGGGCGGCGCTTTCGACGACGGCACCCAGAAGCCTGCAAACGTGACCCTGCCTACCCTCAGCGGCACTGTCTCCGTTACAACGCTGAACGTTTACACGAATCACTCCGCCGACAGCACTGTGAAGGATGTGCTGGGCCTCAATACCGCTGTGAAGGTGGATGCCCAGTGGACCGACGGTGTCTACGTCTGGGGCAAGCTCACCAGCAATCAGGGCTGGGTCCAGATGCACAACCTGAAGCTGGATGTGCCTGAATCCAATGTTGTCACCGGCGTCTCTGTGGGCAATACCCCCATTACCGGCACGACCAAGACGGAGACCCCTGTCTACTCTGCGGCCAATAACAACACCATTCTGCTGAAGCTGGCTAAGAACCGGACCGTCACCGTCACCGATTGGTACAAGAACGGGACCACCCTGAGAGGCAAGATTACCGACGGCAGCATCGTGGGCTGGATTGATCTGGCAAACATCAACCAGAATGCCGTGGATGCCACTGTCAGCGAAGATATTATCTACCTGTACACTACGGCCGGCGATTTGACCACCAAGTCCACCCTGTCTAAGCGGCAGAATGAGAAGATCTCCGTAATCGAGCGGACTCTGGTTGACGGCAAGACCGCCTGGGGCCAGATCTCCGTAAAGTCCGCCTCCGGTATGCCTAACTACTACTGGATCAACTTGGCGGGCACCAGCCTGACTGCCAGCGTCAATAACAACAACGGCAGCAGCAATAATAACGGCAACAACAATAATACCAACAATAACAACACCAACAATGGCGGAAGCACCAACAACGGCGGCACGACCACCGCTGCCACCGGCACCATTGTCAATGCGGACGAGGTCAATGTCCGTTCCGCCGCCGGCGTTGCCAATGCCAAGGTCACGACCCTGAAGCGGGGCACCCCGGTCACTGTTTATGAGCAGAAGACTGTGGACAACGCCCTGTGGGGCCGCATCGACCAGGGCTGGGTCGCCATGCAGTATGTGGATCTGAGCTCCAAGGCCAATAACGGCACCACCAGCACGGTTCCCAGCGGCAGCCTGTCCGGCAACTCCATCCTGACCACCGTACCCGCCGGCGCCATCGGCGTAGGTTTCGTCAACACCAAGAATCTGGCCGTCCGCAACGGCGCGGGTCAGGGCTATACCCAGACCGCGACCTTGCCCCTGTACACCAATGTGGTCATCTATGAGCACGTTCTGAAAGGCGGCATGATTTGGGGCCGCTGCGATCAGGGCTGGATCTGCACCAGCTATGTGACCTACACCGGTACCAGCGTCACCGGTTCCGGCACTGCCGGTACCATTGCCCGCTGCTTCTACACTGCCAATGTCCGTTCCGCTCCCGGCGTGGGCAACGCCCTGGTCGGCAAGGTCATGGTAAACTCCCGGGTCGAGATCCTGGAGCAGAAGCAATACAGCGGCGAAACCTGGGGCCGTACCAGCCTGGGCTGGATCGCCATGCAGTATGTGCTGGCAGACGGCACCATTCCTACTCCTTGATACCACTCCATTCCATTCCATTTGCCGGCGCGCCTTCGGGTGCGTCGGCACCATTTTTTATGCGGACGGATATTTTGTGAAAAAAACTGTGGAAAAGCTGTGAAAACTGTGCTAGAATGTAGCGCAGAATTCTATGTGCGCAGGAGCGCACGCGGGAGCTGAGGACATGGAGCATTCCGGACTGTATTACGGTGCGGTATATCATATAGAAAACGTCCCGCCGGAACAGATCCGGGAGGACCTGGCCGCCATGGAGGCGGCGGAGATGAATGTTGTCTGCTTTGAGGGCGCCGGCTGGCAGAGCTGGGAGCCGGAAGCGGGCCGCTTTGCGTTGGAACAATTGGAAACGGTGCTGCGGCTGTGCCGGGAAACGGCGCTGGAGGCTGTCATTGCCGTGCCCGGATGGCCGGTGCCGGAGCGGTTGAAGGGCGCATCCGAGGAAGAGATATTTTCTTCCAATCTGGGACTGCTGGAAAAGCTGAAGGCCCTTGGGGCAGAGTATGAGGCGACGGCCTTCCAGGTGGACGGCAGACAGCCGGAGGGAAGCGCGCTCGCCCGGTTCCAGACGGCGTATTTGCAGGAGCGCGGCTGTTCCGTGACGGCCCTTTCGCCGTTGGAAAGCGCGGCAGATCCCTTCCTTCAGACCGGTGCCCAGCACTTCGGCTGCGGTATTTTTCACCCGGCAGGTCTGAAAAATACGGGTTCTTCCCTGAATTTTCAGGGCGACATGGCAAGATGCGCCCGAGGCGGAAGTTTTCTGGTGGCACAGACCCAGAGCCGGGGCGGCCTGGGGCAGCTGCCCTACCCGGGCCAGCTGCGGCTGGCGGCGTTTCACCATGTGGCCTCCGGCGCGGACGGGGTGTGCTACCGGCCATGGCATTCGACCCCGGACAGCGACTGCCAGGGAATCGTCGGCTACGATGGTGTTCCGGGAAGAATATACAATGAGATCGAAAGGGTCGGCCGAGAGTTTGCGCGGCTGGGCAGCCATATTACGCTGCTGCGCAAGCGCAGCCGTGTGGCGGTGCTGGTCAGCCCGGAAAGCGCCAGACGTATGCCCAAACTGGGGGAAAAGAGCTACGACGACTACCTGCGATGGGTGTGCGACAGCTTTTACCGCCTGAATATAGAGGTGGATCTGATCCCGGATAGCCTGCGGGACTTTTCGGGATATGCCCTGGTGGTAACGCCCTGCCTGTACTGCGCCTCGGAAGCGCTGATCGGGGCCCTGCGGGACTTTGTGACCCAGGGGGGCTGTCTGCTCTCCACCTTCCGCAGTTTTTTCGCGGATGAAAAGGGATGTGTACGCACTGCCCGGCGGCCCTACGGAATGACAGATGTCTTCAGCATGTCCTGTTCGGAGTTTACCATTCCGGAGGAGGTTTGCCTGCCGGAGTATGTTTCCGAGGTGTCGGATTATATGGAGCTGCTGGAGCCGGAGGACGCCATGGGTCTGGCAATTTATGACAGCCCTGCCTGGCGGGGCGTACCCGCGGCCTGCTGCAGCCGATTTGGCAGAGGACAGGCGGCCTATTTCGGCTGCTACAGCGAGGATGGCTTTGAGCCGGTGCTGCTGCGGCTTCTGGCCATGTGGCATATTCCTGTGCCGGAAAGCGCATGGCCTGTGGTCCAGAAGCGCGGCACAAATAAGGACGGAAAAAGCGTTACTTTTTTGCTGCATTACAGTCCGGCGTCCCGGGTGGTGCCCAGTCCGGCCACGGGGACGGAGCTGTTTTCCGGAAAGCACCTGGACGAGGGGGAGCCGCTGGAACTGAAGGGCTGGGATGTAAAGATTTTGGAGGGAGACCTATGAGCAGAGCAGATGAACTCTACAAGGCCACATGCCGGGACATTCTGGAAAACGGCTTTTCCGATGAGAAGCTGGAAGTCCGTCCCCATTGGGCAGACGGCACCCCGGCTCATACGATCAAAAAGTTCGGCGTGGTGAACCGGTATAATCTGGCGGAGGAATTCCCCATTATGACTCTGCGCCGGACCTACTGGAAAAGCGCCGTGGATGAGCTGCTGTGGATCTGGCAGAAAAAGTCCAACCGCATTGCGGACCTGGGCAGCCACGTCTGGGATGAGTGGGCAGGAGAAGACGGTACCATCGGCAAAGCCTATGGTTACCAGCTGGGGCTGAAGCACCGGTATAAAGAGGGTATGTTCGACCAGGTGGATCGGGTGCTGTATGATCTGAAGCACAACCCGGCATCCCGGCGAATTCTGACCAATATCTATAATTTTGAAGATTTGCACGAAATGAACCTGTACCCCTGCGCCTATTCCATGACCTTCAACGTGACGGGGGACACGCTGAACGCCATTCTGAACCAGCGCTCCCAGGATATGCTGACGGCCAACAACTGGAATGTGGTGCAGTACGCCGTGCTGACCCATATGATGGCCCAGGTATCCGGCTTGAAGGTGGGCGAGCTGGTCCATGTGATCGCCGACTGCCATATCTACGACCGGCACATTCCCGCCGTCAAGGCCATGCTGGAACTGGACGGTTTTGAGGCGCCGAAGTTCTCCGTGGATGAAAGCGTTACGGATTTCTATGCCTTTACCAAGGATTCCTTCCGCCTGGAAAACTATCGGTATCATCCTTTCAATTTTGAGATCCCCATGGCGATCTGAGGCGGCCTATGGAACTGATTGTAGCGGTTTATGAAGATTGGGGCATCGGGAGGGACGGGACCCAGCCCATCGCCCTCAGCGCCGACCGGAAATTTTTCCGGGAGACCACAAGGGGCTGCATGGTCATCGCGGGACGTCGGACGGTGGAGGATTTCCCCGGAAAAAAGCCCCTGCCCGGCAGGGAAAATGTGCTTCTCACAAGGCAGGGCGGGGACTATCCGGGCTTTACCCTGTGCGAAAATGTGGAAAAAGTTCTGGAGCTGGCGCAAAAAGCCCCCCGGGCCATGGTCATCGGCGGGGGGAGCGTATACCGGCAGCTGCTGCCCTATTGTGACAGAGCCTATGTTACAAAGCTGAAAACCCATGTGGAATGCGATACCTGGTTTCCTGATCTGGACGAAAGCCCGGAGTGGAGACTGGCGGAAACCCTGGACAGCGGGGAAGAGAACGGCATAGGCTATGAATTCTGTCTGTATTTGCGCGTATGAAAAAGAGATCCGCAGGGATGGCTGTGAGGCCAACCCTGCGGATATTTCGTCTAAACTGCCGCCGCCGGACGGCGGGAGAGCATCTGGGCGACGCAGCAGCTGACGGAGAAGGCGTAGGCCGCGTCCCGGAGGATGTTGGGAGTGGTGCGCAGGTATTCGCAGTGATTCTTCTGAATGGTGTCCATCACGGAATGATAGGGCTTCCGGGGGGACGTGTTGTGAGATTTCAGGAACTCCAGAAAATAATCCTGCAGGGCGGCCTCGTAGACCTTGTGCTCGCGCAGATCTGTGGGAAAGCTGGCATTATGGGCATAGGTGAAGGCGTCAACGGTGTAGTGGATCAGCTTTCCGGCAGTGTAGTAGTCCAGGCAGTTCCAGCTGGGCTTGTTTTCCAGGTGCCGTGCGATCCGGGACATGTATTTTTTGGCGTTCTCATAGTTGTGTCCCCGGAGCCACTGGGCACGGATGGAGCCTTTGAAGTAGGTGGCGAAGTTTCGGTCCGGCTCAATACAGCCCAGCAGAAAAGCCCGGCGGTACACGGGGGGAATATGAGGAAAATAGACGCCTGCAAGATAAGCGCCTATCTGACGGTGGCTTTTTCCGCGCATGGGGTGCCTCCTTTGCTCATTGTTTCTGCCGCCCATTATAGCACAGACCCGGAAAAAAGTGTGAACAACAAAGTATTATCTTTTTCTTAAGTCCTCGGTAAATTTCACGGAATTTTTGGAAGCAATGCCCTTCTTTGCGTTTATTCGACAGAACAGGGGAACTATAATAGCCCTGCAAGCGAAAAAAGAGGGGAGAAAAACCGATATGAAAGAGTTCCTGTATGAATTTGCGACGCTTCTGCTGGCAACGGTTCAGGCGGCATGGCTTGTGTGGATCAGCACGGTGTTTGTACGGTAATCGGAAAAAATTGTGGTTGTAATAATCCCCCGGACGTAGTATAATAGGAAAAGTTAGTAATTTTTTCTCGTTCGGGGGATAGATACATGAACAAGAACAAGGAGATATCCGCCTACTTGAAGCCCGGATGCCATGTGCACCTGGTTGGTATCGGCGGTGTATCCATGCGGCCGCTGGGACTGGTGCTGAAGGGTATGGGAATGACGGTTTCCGGCTCGGATATGAGTTCCTCCGTGTCTACGGATGAGCTGATCGCCCATGGCATCCACGTGGATATCGGTCACAGTGCCAAGAATATAGAGGGGGCAGACTGCATCATCCGCACTGCCGCCGCCCATAATGATAATCCGGAGATCGCCGCTGCCCGTGCCGCGGGCATTCCCGTTTTTGAGCGGGCTCAGGCATGGGGCGAGATCATGAAGTCCTATAAAAACGCCATCTGCATTTCCGGAACCCACGGCAAGACCACGACCACTTCCATGATGACGCATATCCTCATGGAGGCGGGAAGGGACCCCACAGTCATGATCGGCGGCTACCTGCCGCTGCTCCATGCGGGCCATCGGGTAGGCAAGGGCGATACCATTGTGCTGGAAAGCTGCGAGTATTGCGATTCCTTCCTGAATTTCTACCCCACACTGGCTGTTGTGCTGAATGTGGAGGCGGATCATCTGGATTACTTCAAGGATCTGGCGGACATCCAGAAGTCCTTCCATAAATTTGCCGGAATGGCCTCCGACGGGGTCATTGCCAACGGCGACGACCCGCATACAGTTCAGGCTCTGGAGGGCATCCCCTATGTGTCCTTTGGCCTGGGAGAGAGGAACCGGGTCCGTGCGGCAAACATCAGCGCGGACTGGAGACACTTTGACGTGCTCTGCGACGGCAAGCCCTACTGCCATATGGATCTGGGCGTACTGGGCAGGCACAACACCATGAACGCTCTGGCTGTGGCGGCGACTGCCTGGTATATGGGCATCCCCGGACAGCAGGTGACCGACGGTGTGAAGGCTTTCCACGGCGCGGGCCGCCGGATGGAATACAAGGGCGAGTATAACGGCGCCAAGGTCTATGACGACTACGCCCACCATCCTGATGAGCTGCGGGCCACGCTGGAAGCTGTCCGGAGTCTGGGAGATCACCGGGTGGTTCTGGCGTTCCAGCCCCATACCTATACCCGCACCAAGCTCCTGATGGATGATTTCATCCGGGAACTGAAAAAAGCGGATGTGGTGGTTCTGGCGGAGATCTATGCCGCCCGGGAGAGCAATACCATTGGCATTTCCTCCGCGGATCTGGCAGCCCGGATTCCGGGCAGTGTCTACTGCGAGACGCTGCAGGATGTGACCGCCTGCCTGCGGAGCATCATTCAGCCCGGCGATATTGTGCTGACCATGGGTGCGGGTGATATTTTCCGGGCCGGTGAAGCGTTGCTGGCAGGAACGGAAAGTGAGGAAAAGGTATGAAAAAGCTCAGCGTATGCGTGCTGTTCGGCGGCAGAAGCCCGGAGCATGAGGTGTCTCTGCGCAGCGCCGAATCGGTACTCAACAATATGGATCCGGAGAAATACAACATTTTCCCTGTGGGCATTACCAAGTCCGGCAGCTGGATGCTCTATGGCAGCCGGGATTATTCCAAGCTGCCCAGCGGCGAGTGGGAGCATTGCCCGGAGAACCGGCAGGCGGCCATTTCCCCCATCCGGGGTCAGGGTCTGCTGAATTTTGAGGGCGATTGCGTGGTGCGGGAGCGCATTGATGTGGTGTTCCCTGTGCTGCATGGCGAAAACGGTGAGGATGGCGCCATTCAGGGCCTGCTGCAGCTGGCGGGCATTCCCTATGTTGGCCCCCACGTTGCGGCCTCTGCGGTTTCCATGGATAAGACCCTGACCAAGCTGGTGGCGGATAACGCGGGAATCCCACAGGCTGCCTGGGCACTGGTGCGCCGCCGGGACCTGGGGACCAGACTGGAGGGAACTTTGGACAGTCTGGAAGTGAAGTTCCGGTATCCCATGTTCGTGAAGCCTGCCGGTACCGGCTCCTCCGTAGGCGTTTCCAAGGCCAGAGACCGTCAGGCTCTGGCGGCGGCACTGGAGGCGGCCGCCGGGTTTGATGATAAGGTGCTGGTGGAGGAGTACATTCAGGGTAAGGAAATCGAAGTTGCCGTTATGGGCAACGAGAGTCCTATGGCCTCTGTCTGCGGTGAGATCGATTCCGGCGCGGACTTCTATGATTACGATGCCAAATACATTACGGATACCTCCATTGCCTATATCCCCGGCCGCATTTCTGAGGAGTCCTCCGAGCAGGTGCGGGATATGGCCGTAAAGGTCTACCGCGCCATCGGCTGTCAGGGCATGAGCCGGGTGGACTTCTTCGTGACGGAGGAGGGGAGAGTGGTCTTCAATGAGATCAACACCATTCCCGGCTTTACTTCCATCTCCATGTATCCCAAACTCTTCGGGGCCAGCGGCATTCCCTATGGCGCTCTGATCGATCAGCTGCTGAAGCTGGCGCTGGAGGCCTGAGCATGAAGCAGAACGTTGTCCTGCGCATTCAGGGACGGCAGACCTATGGGAATCAGGAGCCGGAGGTCATCGAACTGGTCACAGACGGCACCATGGAATTCCGGGACGGGGGCTGGGACATTTCCTATGAGGAAAGCGCGCTGACCGGTATGGAAGGTGTGACGACCACCTTCCGTGTGGAACCCGGAAAGGTGACGCTGCTGCGGTCCGGGAAACTGTCCTCCGCCATGGTCTTTCAGGAAAATGTGCCCCATGATTCCCTGTACCAGCTGGAATTTGGCGCTTTGCTGATGACGGTCAAAGCCACAAGGGTCTTTTACGATTTGGTGCCGGACGGCGGTATGGTGGATCTGGTCTATGAGATATGCATTGAGAACACCGAGGCCGGCGTGATCGATTACCATCTGGATATCCGGAGTAAAGAATAATCTTGCCACCCTGTCAGGCACGTTTGTGCCCGGCAGGGCCTTTTTTATGCCGGGTCTGCCAAAATCATGTCCAGATCCTGTTCCACCATATGCCTGTATTTGAACGTGAAGTGGATGTCCGGCACATATCCGGGGATGACCTCCGGAAAGAAAACGTTGCCCCATTGGAACCCCCAAAGGTGCGCAAGCTTAAAGCCTACGGTTTCCAGGTATGCATAGAAATCCTGAACCTGCATGGCAAGCGCCTGCTGCTCCGGTGTGAACTGCCGGATGGCGGTGCAGATGGCCCTTTCGGCGAGACACACCCCCGGGAGAACTGCCAAACGGCTTTCTCCGTGAAGCTCCTCATAATCAGCTTGGATCCGGAGTTTGTTCTCGGGATTTCTGCAGCATTCCAGATTCCAGCAGGTGCCTTGCCAGGCAACATAAAGCAGCTTGGCCGCAAGCCGGCTGTCCAGTGCTTCCGTGAAGGCGCTGTCGGATAACCGGAGCTTCGCCTGCGTATAGAGTTGGTATTCCCCGGCATAGCCGGGGTCGAGATGCTCCAGGGTGCTTTTCAGCTTCCTGATAAGCGCGGTGCCGTTAAAAGCAAATTTTTCGGTCGACATACAAATGCCTCTTTCCTTTGGATAATTCAGGAGCGAACTGCAGCGAATAACAGCCGATCCTGGTGAATCCATACTATACAGGAAGATGGAGGGCGAAGTCAGTCGAATTATGGAACACGATTATGGATGGTAAACTTTTTTGACCGGTAGAAGTCCAATTCACCCGTTTGTTCACGCTTTCCAATTATATACAAAATAGTTTGCGTAAGCTAACTTCTTTTTTGGAGGTTTCCGCCAAACTTTTCCTTCTCCCTATCAAACCGGTTGACAACTGGGGGATTCCGTTGTATCATCTATGACAGTTAGCGAGAGCTAATTATTTTATGACCCTTCGATTAGCCTGCGCTAATCGAAATGCAAGTCGATGCAAAGAAAGAAGGGGACAATATGATGCCGCTGACTTTTGCGGACAATGACGCCGTAAATATCATCCGCCGTGTGGGAGGAACTCCGGAAGTGAAGAAGCACCTGGAAAACCTTGGCTTTGTGGTAGGCGGAAATGTGCAGGTCATCAGCCGTCTGGGCGGGAATGTGATCGTCAATGTGAAGGAATCCCGCATTGCTATCAGTGAAGAAATGGCCAGAAAAATTATGATCTGACCGTTTTTAATAACTTCTTATGGTATGTAAATAAGCAGTTAGGAGGAAATAGAATGAAAACTTTGAGAGAAGTTCCCATCGGATCCACGACCAGGGTGGTCAAGATCCATGGCGAGGGCGCTGTGCGCCGCCGTATCATGGACATGGGCCTGACAAAGGGTGTGGAAGTTACCGTCCGTAAGGTCGCTCCCCTGGGTGACCCCATCCAGCTGAACGTCCGGGGCTACGAGCTGTCCATCCGGAAGGCTGACGCCGAAATGGTGGAAGTAGAGTAAGGAGGTTCACAACTTAAATGGAAAACAAGACCATTCGGATTGCCCTGGCGGGCAACCCCAACTGTGGCAAGACCACACTGTTCAATGCCCTGACCGGCTCCAATCAGTTCGTCGGCAACTGGCCCGGCGTTACCGTTGAGAAAAAAGAAGGCAAGCTGAAAAAGCACGATGATGTGATCATCACCGACCTGCCCGGCATTTACTCCCTGTCCCCCTATACTCTGGAGGAAGTGGTCGCCCGTAATTACCTGATCGGTGAGCGCCCCGATGCCATCCTGAACATCATCGACGGCACCAACCTGGAGCGCAACCTGTACCTGACCACCCAGCTGACCGAGCTGGGCATCCCTGTTGTGGTGGCCATCAACATGATGGATCTGGTCAAGAAGGCCGGCGACAAGATCAACGTTCAGGAGCTGAGCCGTCAGCTGGGCTGTCAGGTCGTTGAGATCTCCGCGCTGAAGGGCACCGGCATTCAGGAGGCTGCGGAGGCCGCAATCAAGGCTTCCTCCGGCCCCAAAACCGTTCCCATGCACACCTTCTCCGGCCCTGTGGAGCACGCCATTGCCCACATCGAGGAGGCTGTCCTGCATGCTATGCCCGAGGAACAGCAGCGCTGGTACGCCATCAAGATCTTCGAGCGCGACGACAAGGTCCTGGCTCAGCTGAACATTCCCAAGGAAACTCTGGATCACATTGAGACCGACATCCAGGCTGCTGAGAAGGAGTCCGATGACGATGCCGAGTCCATCATCACCGGCGAACGCTATGTGTACATCGCGGATATCATCAAGTCCTGCTACAAGAAAAAGAGCGCGGCAGGAAGCCTGACGACCTCCGATAAGATCGATAAGATCGTGACAAACCGCTGGCTGGGCCTGCCCATCTTTGCACTGGTTATGTTCCTTGTTTACTACATCGCCATGGTCACCGTGGGTGCTTCCGCTACCGACTGGGCAAATGACGGCCTGTTCGGCGACGGCTATCACCTGCTTGGCATCGGCACCTCCGCCTATGAGGAAGCTGCCGATGAGTACGGCGACACCAACGAGATCATCGCTGCCCTGGCTGCCGAGTACGGCGACGAGACGACCGAAGCCGCTTTGGATTCCGAGAGCGAGGATTACGATGAGGCCGCTGCCGCTGAGGCTATCGATACTCTGCGTGCCGCTGTTCCTGCCGGTTCCTCCATCGACTATGAGGTCGAAGACGAGGAGACTCTGGCCGTTTCCACCGAGACCGCTTCTTATGAGGATATTGAACATGCTCTGGATGCCTACGGCAATGAGCCTGATCCCGCCGACTACGGTGTGTGGGTCCCCGGCGTGCCTGTGCTGGTGGGCAACCTGCTGGACAGTCTGAACTGTGCTGACTGGCTCTCCGGCCTGATCAATGACGGTATTATCGCCGGTGTTGGCGCTGTTCTGGGCTTTGTTCCTCAGATGCTGGTCCTGTTCTTCCTGCTGGCGATTCTGGAGGCCTGCGGCTATATGTCCCGTATCGCCTTCGTTCTGGACCGGATCTTCCGCCGCTTTGGCCTGTCCGGCAAGTCCTTTATCCCCATGCTGGTGGGCGTTGGCTGCGGCGTGCCCGGTATCATGGCTTCCCGTACCATTGAGAACGAGCGTGACCGCCGTATGACCATTATGACCACTACCTTCATCCCCTGCGGCGCAAAGGTTCCTTTCATCGCCATGATTGCCGGCGCTATCTTCGGCGGCAGCCCCTGGGTCTCCACCGGTGCTTACTTCATCGGAATGGCCGCCATTGTCATCTCCGGTATCATCCTGAAGAAGACCAGAATGTTCGCAGGCGATCCCGCTCCCTTCGTTATGGAGCTGCCTCCTTATCACATTCCCACTCTGGGCAATGTTCTCCGCTCCACCTGGGAGCGTGGCTGGTCCTTTATCAAGAAGGCCGGTACCATTATCCTGCTGTCCACCATTCTGGTGTGGTTCACCACTTACTTTGGCTTCACCGCCGACGGCTTCCGGATGCTGGCTGAGGAGGAGATGGATCTGTCCATCCTGGCCCGGATCGGCAGCCTGATTGCCTGGATCTTCGCGCCTCTCGGCTGGGGCAACTGGCAGGCCGCTGTGGCTTCCATCACCGGCCTGGTGGCCAAGGAGAACATCGTCGGCACCATGGGCATCCTGTACGGCGGCTCCGGCGACGTCTACGGCACTCTGGCCGCTACATTCACCGGCATCACCGGCATGTCCTTCCTGGTGTTCAACCTGCTGTGCGCCCCCTGCTTCGCAGCCATCGGCGCCATCAAGCGGGAAATGAACAACGCCAAGTGGACCTGGTTCGCCATCGGTTATCAGTGCGGCTTTGCCTACTGCATCAGCCTGGTGATCAATCAGTTCGGCGGCCTGTTCACCGGCAATGTCAATGTCATCGGTCTGATCGCCGCGCTGGCAGTGCTGGCCTTCATGGTCTACATGCTGGTCCGTCCTTACAAGGAAGCCGATAAGCTGACCGCTAAGGTGTAAATCCTTACAAGTGCTGGGGACGGCTCGCCGTCCCCGGCGGTTCTGTTTTTAGAAAGGCTTGAGTTTTATGGGAACTGTTCTGGTTCTTGCCGTCCTGCTGGCTGTGGTCGGCCTGATCATCAGAGGCATGGTCAAGGACCGCAGGCAGGGCAAATCCTCCTGCGGCGGCGACTGCGCCTCCTGCCACGGCGGATGCAGTCATAAGCTGTAAAACGACAGAAACGAACCGGCTGATTTTGCGTCAGCCGGTTTGTTCTATGATTATACAAACAGGGAAAGTACCGGGGCAAACACGCAGCCAGCGGAAATGGTCTTTCCGCGAAATCTGCTTCGGTCTCGCCTCCCTATAATTGCGATATTATTTATTGAAGTAGCTGTCCAGAAGTATCTGGACGGCTTTTTTCTGCTTTGGGCTGAGTGCGCGGTAGGTGCGGAGCAAAGCATCTTCTTCAAAGCAGAGTGCCGTTTCAGTGCTGGGGGGGAGCTGACAACCTGTGCGTCCTACGAGGAAGTCAATGGAAACGTGAAAAAAATCGGCGATTCTGGAAAGAGTTGCGATATCCGGCTCAATATTGTGATTCTCGTATTTGTTGATCGACTGTTGGCTGACACCGATGGAATCAGCCAATGTTTTTTGGGAAATTCCGGCGGTAGTGCGAAGAAACTTCAGGTTTTCAAGCATATGATTATTCTCCTTTTGCCATAATCATAAACTGGATTTACTGTTTAAGAAAACACTTGAAATTAGTTATTGACAACAACTTAAAGTAGTTATATTATTAATTCGGGTGAGGAAACAGAAAATAGTGTCCTTATACTTTGTAACAAACGAAGAGAGGAAGTTATATGAGAAAATGGAATTTTGCGGTTGTGCTCGCGCTGATTTGCCTGATATTTGCGGGCTGCGGTTCCTCAAAGCCATCCGAAAAGCAAATGAAAACCGATTTGGAACAGACCGGTTCTTTCTCTTATCAGATTGAAGAGGTTTTGGTTCAGTCAGATCAGGGAGACCGTGAGGATTATCGCGCAGACGTAAAGATAAACGGGAGCCAAGACCTTTTAAATATATCCCAAGATGGCGTTTTGCAATACCGTAAGAATGGCGGGAAGTGGACACTTCGGGATTTCAGCCATTATAATGCGCAAGTCCATCTCGTTCGATGCCCCACAGAGGAGGAAATTTTTGCGGGTTTTTCAACGCTTGAACCGCTGGAGAACTATTTACCCTGTCCATGTCCGCAGGCCTACTCGAGTGTTTACCTGGATCCAAACCGTTTGGGAGACGGTTCGGTGATTGAGAATGTGGCAGTGTCGGATATCCGGGTGGAGAATGATTCTGCTACATCGATGGTAACGTCTTTTGGAGATCCAATTTATACCCCGATGATATCGTTTGAGGTGTCCTATAGAGAGACTTATCAAAATACTTCTGCAACAGTGAGTTACCGTGTGTATTACAAGTATGCTCCAAGCGACGCTACTTGGAAGGTTATAGCGGATGCTGCCAATTTTGTACAGAGCTAGAATCCGGTATGAGATGCAAAACAAAGCAGCAAGGTGACGAATAGAAACGGCGTTAAGTTTCAACTCGGAGGGAAAGGCGTTATATACGCATTCAAAAGACGATTGACAGTGCCTTTCAAACTTATGAATAAGGGGATATAAACATGAGAAAACGAATCATTTCAATTCTTCTTGTCGTGGCGATGCTCTTCTGTCTGGCATTTTCTTTGGGCGGCTGTGGAAAGAGAGGAAAATGCGATGAATGCGGTCAGACGGAGGCCCTGAAAAAGTATGAAGCCCGGGACGGGGATGTGTATTGGTTATGTAAGGACTGCTATAGACTCTACAAGTGGCTGTATTCGTGATCTTCAGAGGCCAAAGACCTGCTTGCGTGGTTTGGATGCTTTGAACAAAGGAATTAGAGAAAAGTAATGGAGGGTGAATTATGAAGAGAGAACGCATATTACGGTTTCTCCTCTTGCTGGTGCTGATCGCGGCAATGTCTGTTTCGACTATTGTTGTAACAGCACGGGCTGAGGCAGGTAGAGTGGAGACCGCTTATTTCCCGGCAAACGTAGTCGATGTTTCACAGGGAGCGTATAATGCGTATTCCCATGACGGAAAAAATGTCACGGATATTTGCCCGCACGGGGACGGAAGCGTCCAGGCACCCTTTACGGGAACAATTCGCTACATAGACAAAGACTGGAATTATATTGTTTTGGAAAGCAACGGCAAAGTTCGTTATGCGGATGGGACAGAAGATTATATGTGTGTAGGCTTTATGCATGACGATGACATCAGTGACTTGCATAAGGGTGATGTGATTCAGCAGGGACAGACGTTTTACCAGCAGGGAATGAAGGCCCCAGCAGGTAATAAGATGACCGGGGCCCATATCCACCTTGTTGTGATGCGTGGGAGATACTCTGAGCAGTCATATCTGTACAATGGCACGGTTATGATCTATGACGCGCTTGCCTTGCGAACCGGAACGGAGATTGTCAGATCAGGGTACGACGAAACACTGTGGCGATACGCGGATACAGTCAAGGCGGGTGTCTACACTATCTCCCCCAAGTGCGCGCCCAACGCCTGCTTGGATGTCCAGGACTGGGGTACCGGTGATGAAACCAATATCCAGTTGTGGGAAAGTACCGGCGCGGATAACCAGCTGTTTGAGATTGTTCCGCTTTCGGATGGAAGCTATAAAATTGTCTCCGTTTCGGCGAAAAAGCCGCTGGATGTTTACCGCGGTATTGCAGCAGATGAACAGAATGTGCAGATTTACATCGATGGCGGAGAGAATGCCAGGAATCAGAAATGGTGGTTGGAAGAGGACGAGAATGGGTGTTATACCATTACATCGGCGTTGTCCGACGATATGGCTTTGGATGTTTCTGCCGGTCTCGCTGACAATGGAACGAACATTCAGATTTATACATCAAATGGTACGGATGCCCAACGCTGGATACTGACGTATGTCCGGGAAACGCTGCCAAGAATCACAATTTCTGGGGAAACGATCCCCACGCAGCTGAAGGTGGGCGAAAATTTCGGCATCCGTGGCACGGTGACAACGACATCCGGAACATTGACAGAGGTTTACGGCGCGATTATCAATCAAAACTATGCGGTGGTCCAAAGCGGGAGATACACGCCCAATTCCAAAACGGATAACCTGCGGTATTCCATCAACAATGATCTGGTTTTCGGCAGCCTGTCTGCCGGTACGTATACATACGTTGTAAAGGTTACAGCGGCTGCCGGCGGTCAGTCAACGACGGAGACGCTGATTAACGCGCCGTTTACAGTTGGCTTCGGCGGAAATTCCGTACCGGCTACAACACAGCAGCCCGAAACGACAAAGCCTCCGGAAGAGCCGAACATTTCCATCAGCGGCCAGACGGTGCCAAGCGCTCAGAAGAAGGGAAGCAACTTCGGTATCCGGGGAATCGTGACAACGGACAGAGGAACTGTTACCATGGTGTACGGCGCTATTCTTGACAGCAACGGAAGTGTCCTGCAAAGCGGCACCTACTATCCGGGCACCAGCTCTGTAAATCTGCGATACAACATCAATAATGATTTAATTTTTGACAAGCTGGGGACGGGTACCTACACTTATCTTGTGCAGGTGACCGCAAACAATGGCGGGATTGAGAAAACCCAGACATTGATTAATGCGTCTTTCACAGTTTCCTGATTCCCCCTTTTTGCAAAGCAAGCGGCCAGCTGCCCGGTTCCTTTCGGGCGGCTGGCCAAACCTTTTTCAAAACCCCCCTCCCGGTGTGCGATGCACATGGAAGGGGGAATATCTTACCGCACCGTCCGGTGCCAGGTGTGGCGGGAGAAGAGGCAGAGGATGGGGAATATCTCCAGTCTGCCCAGCAGCATATCGAAAATCAGGACCAGTTTGCTCAGCACACTGAAGCCGGAGAAGTTGCAGGTGGGTCCCACAGCCTCCAGACCCGGGCCGATGTTGTTGAAGCAGCACAGGACGGCTGAAAAATTGGTACCTGTGGAAAAGCCGTCCAGGGACAGCAGCAGGAAACTCATAAACAGAATAAATACATAAGCAATCAGGTAGGCGTTGGTGGTCTCCACCACCTTGTCGTCCACCACCTGGCCGTTGTTCCGAATCAACTGTACCCGGCGGAGGTGGAGCATCTGGAGGAAGCTCCTGCGCAGGCTCTTGAAGAGCAGGAGCAGTCTGGAAACCTTCATGCCGCCGCCGGTAGAACCAGCGCTGGCGCCAATGACCATCAGGCACAGCAGTATGGTTTTGGAAAAACTGGGCCACCGGTCAAAATCCGTAGTGGCAAAGCCCGTGGTAGTCATGATGCTGGAAACCTGGAAGGCCGCGTGACGCATGGTCTCCTCCACAGTGCCGTACATGCCCCGGATATTCCAGGCAATGAGCAGCGCCGCTGCAACCGCAATGCCGAAATAGGCCCGCAGTTCCTCGTCCTTGAATACCGCCCCGAACTGCTTCAGCAGCAGGAAATAGTAGCAGGTGAAGTTCACGCCGAAGAGGAACATGAATACGGTGGTCACATTCTGCAAATAGGGACTGTAGCTGGCAAAGGAGTCGTTGCGCACACCGAAGCCGCCGGTGCCCGCGGTACCGAAGGCGGTGCAGACGGCTTCAAACGCATCCATTTTGCCCGCCACCAGGAACAGGAAGTCCGCAATGGTCAGCCCAATGTAGAGAATGTAGAGGATGGCGGCCGTCTGCCGCATTTTGGGCACCAGCTTGCCTACGCTGGGTCCGGGACTTTCCGCCCGCAGCAGGTGCATGGTGAAGCCCTTACCCTTGTCCGTGCTGGGTACGATGGCCAGCAGAAACACCAGAACACCCATGCCGCCAACCCAATGGCTGAAGCTGCGCCAGTACATAATGCCTTTCGGCAGGCTCTCCACCTCCGGCAAAATGGACGCGCCGGTGGTGGTGAAGCCGGAGACGATTTCAAACAAAGCGTCAATAAATCTGGGGATGGCGCCGGAGAGCACAAAGGGCAGACTCCCCGCCAGAGAGAGGACGATCCAGCTCAGTGCCACGCAAACCATGCCGTCCGTTGCGTAGAAGTTGCTCTTTGCCCCCCTGCACAGAAAGCGCAGCACACAGGAGACGACCAACAGCACCGCCGCGGTTACGAGAAAGGCTTTTACCGAGGCATCCTCCCCGCAGTACAGGCTGATGCATAGAGCCGGAATCAGGAATGCGGCCTCCAGAAACAGGATCTGGGCGATGAATCGCCCCATCATTTTGTAGTTCATAGGCGGGCCTCACGCAAAGATGTCGTTCAGCTGCCGCAGAATCACGCCGCTGTTGGTGACAACGATGATGGTGTCCCCCTGCTGGTAGACGGAGTCACCGTTGGCAATCTCCGTGGCGGCCCCATGGCTGATGCTGACCACACGGACGCTGGACTTCATCCTGATGTCCTTCAGCGGCACGCCGCAGTATTTGGTGTTTTCATCGGCCAGGAACTCCATGGCCTCGATCTGGCCGTCGGCGATGGTATGGACGGAAAGGGCCGCGCCGGTCTGGTTCTGCATGGCCCGTACATAGCGGACAATGTTGCTGCAGCACAACTCCTTGGGGCACACGACACTGCCCAGCGCCAGAGAGGAGACGATGCTGCCCTTATCCGCGTGGCCCAGCTTGGTGATGACCTGAGGCACGCCCTGGGAAATGCCATAGAGGGAGACGATCATATTCAGTTCATCCAGTCCCGTCAGGGTCACCAGCGCATCGCACTGGGAAAGACCCTCACTGTCCAGCAGATCCTGATCCGAGGCGTCCCCGAGGATGATCTCTGCCCCCGGAAGCAGTGTGCAAAGCTCTTTGCACCGGGCGGCGCTGTTGTCGATGATGACGCAGCCGATTCCAGCCTTCAGCAGCTTTGCCGCCAGATAATAGCTGACCCGCCCGCCGCCGCAGAGCATGACCCGCCGGGCCTGCCGGGAGAGAATGCCTAAGTTTTTCAGCAATGTGGTCAGGTTTTCGGAAAGAGCGGTGATGAACAGCCGGTCCCCCGCCTGCAGCACGAAGTCGCCGCCGGGGGTAACGGCCTGACCGCCCCGCAGCACGGCGCAGACCAGAACCTTGCAGCGGATAATTTTCTGCATATCCGCCAGACGGACGTCACACAGCTTGCTTTTGGCGTCCACCCGCAGCTCCACAATTTCTGTACGGCCCTGTGCGAAGGTATCTCTGCGAAGGAAACCCGGGTATTTCAGAAGCCGGTCGATCTCCGTCGCGGCCTGGTTCTCAGGATTGATGAGCATAGACAGGCCGAAGGTCTCCCGCATTTTGTAAATCTGCTCCGTATACTCCGGGTTCCGCACCCGGGCGATGGTATGCAGCCTGGGGTTCATGGAGTGGGCGGTGGTGCAGCAGAGCAGATTCACCTCGTCCGCGCCTGTGGCGGCAATGAGCAGATCCGCATCCCTGACGCCCGCCTGCCGCAAAATGTCCATAGACGCGCAGTTGCCCTGAACGGAGATTACGTCATAGCGCTCCACGCTGGACTCCAGTGGAGAGAGCTTGGAGTCAATAACGGTGACATCGTAGCCCTCGCTGGTGAGCTGGCGGGTCAGGGTGGCGCCCACCTTGCCGTCGCCCGCAATGATTATTTTCATATCTGCCTCCGATCTTCAGAAAGAAGTTGTTCCAATTGCGGAAAACCGTGAAATCTATGCTATTATACCATTTTTTTATGAAAAAGCAATCCTTTTGAAGAGACCGGCGCGGCAATTCATATGCTTTGAACACAGCCTGCGTACCGTTCCGAAACCAGACGATACTGCCGATCGCAAAAATAAGCCCCCCCGCCGCCCTTCGGATTCCCGGCCGGACGGCAGTTCATAAATTCATGGCTCGGTCCGTCACATGTCCATGTTTATCTAAACGTTTTATATATTTATCATTTTCTATCAAAAAATAATTGACACGGAGCTTCCCCTGTTGTATAGTAATTTATGCGGTTTTCCGCGGGAAGGAGCTAGACTATGCTGCAAACAAAAGACCTCTTCGATTTTTCCCACAGCATTGCGGGCCCATATCTCATGGGCTTTGAATATCCCTGGCAGGCCCTGGCCGGAATTAAGCAGCTGATCCTGGATCTGGGCAAACAGCTGGGCAGCGATTTTACGGAAGTTTCCCCAAACGTCTGGGTACATGATACCGCCGTCGTTGCCCCCACCGCCTTCCTGGGTGCCCCCTGCATCATCGGCGCGGGCACAGAGGTTCGCCACTGCGCTTTTATCCGGGGCAGCGCCCTGGTGGGTGAAAACTGCGTGGTGGGCAACTCTGTAGAGTTAAAGAACGTCATTCTCTTCGACAACGTTCAGGTTCCTCACTATAACTATGTGGGCGACAGCATTCTGGGCTACAAGTCCCATATGGGTGCGGGCAGTCTGACCTCCAACGTCAAATCCGACAAGACCCTGGTCGTCGTCAAGGCTCCGAACGGGCAGATTCCCACAGGCCTGAAAAAATTCGGGGCCATGCTGGGGGATTTTGTGGAAGTGGGCTGCAACAGTGTTCTGAATCCCGGAACAGTCATCGGCCCCCACAGCAACATCTATCCCACCTCCTGTGTGCGGGGTGTGGTTCCCCCGGACAGCATCTGGAAAACCGGCGGCGTCATTGTGGCCAAGCGTAAAGATTGAGGAGGCGCTTTATTTATGGGTAAATATTTCGGTACCGACGGCTTCCGTGGGGAGGCCAATGTAACACTGACCGCGGACCATGCCTTCAAGGTGGGCCGCTTTCTGGGCTGGTACTGCTGCCAGCTGAAGCGCCGATCCGGCTCGGATGCCCCGGCCCGGATCGTCATCGGCAAGGACACCCGCCGGTCCAGCTATATGTTTGAATACAGTCTGGTAGGCGGTCTGGTGGCCTCCGGGGCGGATGCCTATCTGCTCCACGTCACCACCACCCCCTCTGTGGCCTTTGTGGCCCGGACCGATGGGTTCGACTGCGGCATCATGATCTCCGCCAGCCACAACCCCTATTACGACAACGGAATCAAGCTCATCAACAGCTCCGGCGAGAAAATGGATGAATCCGTCATCTCTCTGGTGGAAGCCTATATCGACGGAAATCTGGAGTGCTTCGGCCGGCACTGGGACGAGCTGCCTGCCGCCAGGCGGGAGCAGATCGGCCGGACGGTGGACTATGTATCCGGCCGGAACCGGTACATCGGCTATCTGATCAGTCTGGGCCTTTACTCCTTCAAGGGCCTGCGCATCGGCCTGGACTGCGCCAACGGCAGCGCCTGGAACATCGCCAAGTCCGTGTTTGACGCTCTGGGTGCCAAAACCTACGTCATCAACGCGGAACCCGACGGCTACAACATCAACACCAACGCCGGTTCCACCCATATTGAGGGGCTGCAGCGCTATGTGCTTGAAAACGGTCTGGACGTTGGCTTCGCTTTCGACGGCGACGCGGACCGGTGTCTGGCAGTGGACGAAAAGGGTGAGGTCATCACCGGCGACCATATTCTCTACATCTGCGGAAAATATATGCAGGAGCAGGGCCAGCTTATGGGCAGCACCGTGGTCACCACCGTCATGAGCAACTTTGGACTGTACAAAGCCTTTGACGAGTGCGGCATCCGCTACGAAAAGACCAAGGTCGGCGACAAATACGTCTATGAAAACATGATGATGAACGGCTACCGCCTGGGCGGCGAGCAAAGCGGCCACATCATCTTCTCCCGCTATGCCTCTACCGGCGACGGTATCCTCACCAGCCTGAAGATCATGGAGACCATGCTGGCAAAGAAGAAGACCCTGAGTCAGCTCTGCGAGGGCTTCACCTTTTATCCTCAGGTGCTGAAAAACGTCCGGGTAGACGACAAGGCCGCTGCCCAATCAGACCCGGCCGTACAGAAAGCCATTGCCGACGTGACCGCGCAGCTGGGCACCACCGGCCGCATTCTGGTCCGGGAGTCCGGCACGGAGCCTGTGATCCGGGTCATGGTGGAGGCAGAAAGCAAAGTGGTCTGTCAGGAACTGGTGGACCAGGTCGTCAGCGTGATCCAGAGTACAGGCCACGCGGTATAAAATATTTTTCAGGGGATGCCGCACTTCCGCGGCATCCCCTTTCCCTGCGGGAAAACTTCTTTCGTTCACAATTTGCTTGTTGAAATAGGTTTCGGATTATGTTAAACTTATTTTAATAATACGCAGGAGGAACAGCATGGACGACGAGAAGATCAAAGCCAGGATCGGCAGCAATATCGCTTCCTTTCGGAAGACGGCAGGGCTGACGCAAGCGGGGTTGGCCGAAAAACTGAATTACTCCGACAAGGCCATCTCCAAATGGGAGCGGGGAGAATCCATCCCCGATGTGCTGACCCTGATGCAGCTGTCCTCCCTTTTCGGCGTTACCGTAGACGCTCTGGTCAGCGGAGACGCCCCCGTCGGACCCGAAATAGCGGAACCGGAAAAACCCGTTGCGAGAAAAGGCATCATTCAGGCTCTGGCCAGTACCCTGGTGTGGTTCGTAGCCCTGTTTTTCTTTGTGGTCATCTCCTCCTTCCAAATACCCGGAAGTTGGGTGGCCTTTGTCTATGCCATTCCGGTCAACGCCATCGTACTGCTGAGCCTCCGGTCCGCCTGGGGCATGTTCAGCTGGAACCGGCCGCTGATCTCCGTGATCGTCTGGGGCAGCCTGACAAGCCTGTATATCTCTTTGCTTGTCTTTACCCATATCAACGTATGGAAGCTGTTTTTACTGGGCATCCCAGGGCAGATTGCGATTTTCCTGTGGTTCCGGATGTTCCGGAAGCCCGCGGAGAAAGAAAATGAGCAGGAGGCGCTAGCAGATGGTGAATAAAAAAGAGCTGCGGCAGCAGATCCGCATACAGAAGCGGGCCATGACCGAGGCGCAGATTGAAGAAAAAAGCCGCGTTCTGGGCGAAAAATTCCGGGCCTGCCCCCAGTACGCCGCGGCAAAAACCATTTATGGCTACCTTCCCTATAATCAGGAGGTACGCACTGTGCCCATGCTGCGTCAGGCATTGCTGGACGGCAAGCAGGTGGCTGTCCCCAAGGTCTTTGGCGACGATATGAAGTTCATCCTGCTGCCAGACCTGGATGCCGTCGCGAAAGGCTACGCCGGGATTCCCGAGCCCATTGCCGACGGACCGGAGGCCGACGATCCCCATGCCCTGGTGCTGATGCCCGGACTGGTCTTCGACCCCAGGGGCCACCGCATCGGCTATGGCGGCGGATTTTACGACAAGTTCCTTTCCCGGGAGCCGCAGCACCCCACGGTGGCCCTGTGCTACGATTTTCAGGTGTTGCCGGAACTGGAAACGGAAGAATTTGATATTCCCGTGGATCTGGTCCTCTGGGCATAAAGGAAGGCGAAACAATGGAAGCACTTGTTTGGATTCTTACGGCGGCGCTGGTTTTCGGTGTCTGCCGTCTGGTAGATATTGGTTTTCAAAAGCTCTTCCGCAATAAGGCGGAGCATCTGTCCGGCAAGGCCGTCCGGGTCAATAAGCGCTACGGCGTATTCGGCGTGATCCTCAGCGCTGTGGGCATTGCCGCAATTGTTACCGGCTTTAAGGGTACCGGGGATCAGGTCCTGCTCTGGGGCGGCGTCATCGTTTTTCTGCTGGGTGCGTCCCTCACGGTGTATTACTTAGGCTTCGGCATCTTCTATGGTGAGGACACCTTTCTGGTTTCCACACTGTTCAAAAAAAGCGTTTCCTACCCCTACAGCGCCATTGTCAGCCAAAAGCTCTATCTGATCACCGGCGGCAATATCGTGGTGGAACTTCAGCTGGAAAACGGAAAAACCGTCTCCCTGCAGTCCACCATGGAGGGTGTTTACCCCTTCCTGGATACCGCGTTTCAGCGCTGGTGCGCCCAGAAAGGGCTCGATCCCGACAGCTGCGACTTCCATGACCCCCAGAAGAGCTGGTGGTTCCCCCATGAGGAGGCTTAAATGGCGCACATTCCCAGCGGCACCACCGCGGAAATCGATGTGCTGACCTTTCAGGAGGCCCTGAAAGCCGCCAACACGCCTAACCCCGACTATGATATCGGAAAATGGCTGTACGCCCCCAATTTTTACTCTGAATACCGGTATATTCTGGGCACCCGGGGCGAAAAGCCCCTGATCTGCATCGGCATCAACCCTTCCACCGCCAGACCGGACGAGCTGGACAACACGCTGAAATCCGTGGAGCGAATCGCTCTGGGCAACGGCTTTGACAGCTTTCTCATGTTCAACGTCTATGCCCAGCGGGCCACAAACCCGGATACCATGGAACGGGCCTGCAATCCCAGACTTCACCATGAAAACATGGAAGCCTTCCGCTATATTCTCTCCCTCTCTCCCGCCCCCGCCGTATGGGCGGCCTGGGGGGCTATTATTGAGAAACGGGAGTATCTGCCCCAGTGCGTCCGGGATATGCTGGAGATTGGCCGGGAATACGGCGCCAGCTGGTACTGCGCCGGCGCCGTCACCAAAAAGGGACATCCCCACCATCCGCTGTATCTGCGCAAGGATGAGAAATTGAAGCCCTTTGATGTGGAAGCGTATCTGGAGCACCTGTAAATGTCCCGCCGCAGCCAATATCGCTGCGGCGGTTTTCCTTTCCTCAGTTTGGAGTCCATTGCCCCAAAAACTTTGCTTTTTTGCTCCGTTTTGAACGATAGCCCTGTCCGTATTTTGTTTGAGTCCCTCCGGGGGCTTCTTTCTTGTCCCGCCAAGAAAGAAGGAAAGAATGCGGCTTAAGGGAGGCGCTGACCGCTGCTAGCTCCCGCCGCAGAGCCGCCCTCCCTTAAGAATCCTTTCCGGCGCGCTCTTACAGTAGAATAGCAGGGTTTCGGCTTTTGACATTCCGGGTCGGATGCTCTGACTAAGCAACTCACTTTCATTACTTTTCAAGCAGCGTTGGCCCTCTGCTTAAGTTTTGCACTATCTTCGATGAATGGCAGCTAGCAAGCCCCGTAAGCTACGCAAGTACAAGCCCCGTTGGTTTTGAGGCCGGGAGGATTCTCAAGGGAGGGCGGTGCGTCGCGCAGCGAATCTTATCTAACGATTGCCACCGGCAATCGCTCTATGAAATCACCGGCTTCGCCGACAGCGCTCCCTTGAGGCTGCTTCTTATCGATTTTCTTGCAGAAGCAAGAAAACCGCCGCCGGAGGCACCCAGCCTATGGGCGGCCAGGCTACTATTGGAATTCTAATAATCGCCCATTGTCCCCACTTCTTACAAAACTGTTCGTTTTTCTGCCCAAATTGTAAGCCGAATCGATGGAGGCCAGGCCTTTCCCCTGCTATAATAGTCCCAGAAAACACAAGGAGGACATTTACAATGAAAATTCTGGAAGTCAGCGGGGTCCGAAAGGTGTATACCACCCGCTTTGGGGCCAATCAGGTGGAAGCCCTGCGGTCTGTGAGCTTCAGTGTCGAGCAGGGAGAATATGTGGCCATTATGGGCGAATCCGGCTCCGGCAAAACCACTCTTCTGAACATTCTGGCGGCCCTTGACCGGCCCACCGAGGGCAGCGTCATTCTGGACGGTCAAGAGCTCAGCAAGGTCAAGGAGGACAAAATGGCCGCCTTCCGCCGGGATAATCTGGGCTTTGTGTTCCAGGAGTTCAACCTGCTGGATACCTTTACAGTAGAGGACAACATCTATCTGCCTCTGGTACTGGCCGGCAAAAACTACAAGGAGATGCCCGGAAAGCTCCAGCCCATTGCTCAGGAGCTGGGCATCCTGCCTCTGCTGAAAAAGTACCCCTATGAGATCTCCGGCGGTCAGAAGCAGCGCTGCGCCGTGGCCCGGGCCATGATTACAGATCCCAAGCTGATTCTGGCGGACGAACCCACCGGCGCGCTGGATTCCAAGTCCAGCGACGAGCTTCTTGGCCTTTTCAGCCGCATCAATGAACAAGGCCGGACCATCCTGATGGTGACCCACTCCGCCAAGGCGGCCAGTCACGCCAGCCGGGTACTCTTTATCAAGGACGGGCAGGTCTTCCACCAGCTCTACCGGGGCCGGAACACCAACGAGCAGATGTATCAGCTGATCTCCGATACCCTGACCACTCTGGCGACAGGCGGTGAGCGGGCATGAGAGCACTTTATCGCAGGCTGGCCTGGGAGGGCATCCGCAAAAACAGGCGGCTCTATACCCCCTATCTGCTCACCGGCAGCGTCATGGTCATGATCTTCTACATTCTGGACTCCATGTCCCGGAGTTCCATGATCGGCTACATCCGGGGCAGTGAATTCGTTGCCACTGTCATGTCTCTGGGCAGCATCGTCATCGGCGTCTTTTCGGTTTTGTTCCTGTTCTACACCAATTCCTTTCTGGTGCGTCAGCGCTATAAGGAATTCGGCCTGTACAACGTTCTGGGCATGGACAAGGGCAACATTGGCCGGGTCATGTTCTGGGAGAATCTGTATGTAGCCCTGATTACTCTGGTCTGCGGCAGCGCGCTGGGCATCGCCATGTACAAGGCCGCGGAGCTGGGGCTGCTGAATCTGCTGCACCAGCCCGTGAACTATACCATTTCCGTGAATCTGCCCGCCCTGAAGACCACGTTCCTGGTTTATGGCTGTGTCTTTCTGCTGCTGCTCCTCAACTCCCTGATCCGGGTACGGCGGGCAAAACCATTGGAACTGATGAAGACAGCCAACGTTGGCGAGCGGTTTCCAAAATACATCTGGGCGGAGGCCCTGCTGGGTCTGGTGCTGCTGGGCGGGGCCTATTATCTTGCCGTGACCATTCAGGAGCCGCTGTCCGCCCTGCTGTGGTTCTTTCTGGCAGTGATTCTGGTTATTCTTGCCACCTACGCCCTGTTTATGGCCGGATCCGTGGCCCTGTGCCGGCTTTTGCAGAAAAACAAACGGTACTACTACAAAGCAAATCACTTTGTCTCCGTATCCTCCATGGCCTTCCGTATGCGCCGCAACGGCGCGGGGCTTGCCTCCATCTGTATTCTGCTGACCACAGTGCTTGTCATGCTGGTGTCCACCACCAGTATGTATGTGGGCGGCGAGGATTCCATCAAGGCCCGCTATCCCTACGAAATCAATGTGACGTGTTACGCCGCAACCTGGACGGACATGGCGGATACCACGCTTCTGGAAGACGCCATTCTGGAACAGACAGGCGACACAACTCTGCACAGCTATCGCAGCGGCGAGATCTCCGGTATGCTGACCGCCTCCGGCCTGTACTGGGACTCCGAGACCTATGGTCAAGAGCTTGCCTCCTATGACCAGATAGGCACCCTGACCGTGGTTCCTCTGGAGGACTACAACCGCATGATGGGCACTGACGAAACTCTGGAGAATGACGAGTGTCTGCTCTATTCCACCCGCTCACGTTTCCATTGGGACAGCTTTGCTCTGGCGGGCGGCCCTGCACTGCGGGTCAAGAAGGTTCTCTCTCAGGGCTTTGAAAGCGGCAATTCCGCAGCCATGATCGCCCCCACCGTTATGCTGGTTGTCAGGGATCCTGAGTGCTTTCTCTCCGCCGCCGAAACGGACGATGCCAGCCGGGGCGCTGTCCTGCGGTGGAACTGCGGCATCGATCTGACAGACACCACCCATGAAGCGGAAATCGCCGCTGCCATTGCCGGCAGCCTGGCTACGCTGCAGAAATCCGGAAAGACCAGCGTGGGCATTTCCGTGGAAAACCGTGCCGACGGCAAAGGCAGCTTCTTTGAGCTGAACGGCAGCCTGCTGTTTCTGGGGCTGATGCTGAGCCTGGTATTCCTGTTCGCGGCAGTGCTCATTATCTACTACAAGCAGCTCTCCGAGGGCTACGAGGACCGGGCCCGGTTCACCATTATGCGCAAGGTTGGCATGACCCAGCGGGACATCCGGGCCACCATCAATTCCCAGATGCTGACTGTCTTCGCCGCGCCCCTGCTGCTGGCGGGCGTGCATATGCTCTTCGCCTTTCCCTTCCTGTGGAAAATTCTGATGCTGTTGAATCTCTTTAACAAGGCGCTTATCGCGCGGGTCGCGGTGCTCTGCTATCTGGGCTTCGCCCTGGCCTATATCCTTGTATACAAGCTCACCTCCAACAGCTATTATACCATCGTCAGCGGGGCGAAAGCGGAATGAAAAAGCTCAAGAAATTTGCCATATCCGCTCTTAGCGGCGGATCTCTGGTACTGCTGGCCATTCTCGCTCTGCCCACACTGGCCCTCATCAGCCTCATGGGGCTGATCCTGGACGGGATGGACAAACTGCGGTAACATAAAAAAGCGAGCAGGAATGGCGGCTTTGCCATACCTGCTCGCTTCTCTGACTACTCCGGTATTGCTCCCTACAGTGAGGTAACGAACCGTTTTTTGTCGGGGCCGATGCCCACATCGGCCGCGGGCTTGCTGGAGAGATTTATTCGTTTCCTGTGACCGCTCTATTAACGTACCCGCGGGACGATGCAGGCATCGTCCCCACGAAAAATGGGTTCGGGTGTTCCGTACAGCAAAAAAAGCCCCTGCGGCGTAAGCCGCAGGGGGTTGGGAAACGCAAATTACTTGATGATGTTGACAGTCACGTTGTCGGTGCTGGCGGGTTCGGGAACGTCGGAACCGTCGATCTCGACCTTGCCGGCCACGATGTCGGCCAGCATCTGCTCGTAGTCTTCAACGCTCCAGCCTTCCAGAGACCAGGTAGCGGTGGGCAGACCCACGGCGTTGTCCTTGGCACCCAGAGTGATGGTGGTGTTGCCATCGCCGATGAAGGCTGCCCAGGTGTCGTCGGATTCGGCAGCCTCCAGAGCGGTCTGAGCGGCCTGGCCGATGCCCTTCATAGCGGAGGTGATGACGGTGTCAGACTCGAAGGACTGGTCAACGTCAACGCCGATGACGGAAGCATCCTCAGCGGAAGCAGCGGCAGCGACAGACTGGAACATGGAACCGCCGCAGGCGAAGATGACCTCGGTACCGTTCTGATACCAGCCGGCGGCCATGGTCTGCAGCTCATTGGAAGCCTGGAAGGAAGCGCCATACAGCCAGGAGTAGTTGATGTCGACCTTCACGCCCTTGACAGCGGCAGCGGCGTCAGCGCCCTGCACGAAGCCATAGCCGTAACGGTTACAGGCAGCATTGGCGCCGCCGCCACCGCCGGTGAAGCCCAGCTTGGTGTAGCCGTCCATAACAGCGGCGTAACCGGCCAGATAGCCGCACTGCTCTTCCTGGAAGGCGATACCGGCAACGTTATTCAGGCCCATTGCCCAGCCGTCGATGAAGACAAAACGGGTGTCGGTGAATTCCTTGGCGGCCTTATCCAGAGCATTGCCCTGCATGAAGCCGGCGCAGACAACGACCTTGGCGCCGTTCTCGACAGCCAGCTTCATGGCATCGTAACGATCGTCATCGGTAGCCTGATCGCCGCCGGCGGGCTGATAGTACTTGTAGGACTTACCGGCATTGGCAGCGTACAGCTTCACGCCGTCGAAGGTGCCCTGGTTGAAGGACTTGTCCTTCAGCTGGCCCACATCGGTGACGAAAGCAATCTCGTACTTGCCGTCGGAAGAGGTCATCTCATCGGCAATGTCGTCGGCGCTGGTCACAGCGGCGGAAGCCTCAGTGGCAGGAGCCTCGGTCTCAGCGGAAGCATCGGTCACGGGAGCTTCTGTAGCAGCGGTGGTCGCGGTAGCAGCGTTGTTGCCGCCGCAGGCGCACAGGCCCAGGACCATCACGACAGCGAGAAGCATTGCAAGAATCTTTCTCATTGTTTTCATTCCTCCTAAGTAATTTGCAGGGTTACCCCTACAGCCTTCATTATTGCACATTCTGCCTAAAAAATCAACAGGAAAATGATCTTTGGGCCTACTTTTGCATATGGGTTTGGGGCCGGAAGCTGTCCGGCAGAATCTGGGCCAGCGTCCGTTCCGTGCATACACCATCCTTGCCTACGAGATACACTCTGAAATCATCCGCACAGAATTCCCGCATGACCTGGCGGCAGATTCCGCAGGGCGGGAACACGTCGGAAATGACCCCGTCTTTGCCGCCGCAGACGGCGATGGCGGTGAATTCCCGATGGCCGTCATAGACTGCCTTGAAAAAGGCCGTCCGCTCGGCGCAGTTGGTGGCTCCGTAGGATCCGTTTTCAATGTTGCACCCCTGGTACACCGTTCCGTCCGCGCACAGCAGTGCTGCCCCTACTTTATAGCCGGAGTAGGGGGCGTAGGCGCGGCTCATGGCCTCTATGGCGAGAGATGCCAGCTTGCTTGCCTCCGTCATTTCAACAGCTCCTTCGCAAAGCTCTTGCCGGGGGTTTCATAGGGGACTCCCAGCAGCTCTGTGACCGTGGCCGCAATGTCGGCAAAGCTGGCCCGGGTACCCAGAGAGCCGGGGCGGACCTGCTTGCCAAGGGCAATCAGAGGCACGTATTCCCGGGTGTGGTCTGTGGTTGCCGTATAGGCGGGGTCGCAGCCGTGGTCGGCGGTGATGAGCACCAGGTCGTCCTCTCCCAGGGTGCTCTCAAAGTCCCCCAGCCAGGTATCGAATTCCGTCAGCGCGTTTGCGTAGCCGTCAATATCCCGGCGGTGGCCGAACTGCATATCAAAGTCCACCAGATTTACAAAGCACAGACCGTGGAAGTCCTGTTTGGCATAGTCCGCAGTGTGCCCCATGCCGTCGGCATTGCTCTTGTTGTAAACGTGATCCGTGGTACCCCGTCCCGCGAAGATGTCGAAGATCTTGCCCACGGCCAGCACATCCTGCCCCGCGTTCACAATGGCGTCCAGCATGGTCTCGGCGGGCGGCTCCAGAGAGAAGTCATGCCGGTTGGAGGTCCGCTTGAAGTTTTCGGGGGAAGTGCCCACATAGGGCCGGGCAATGACCCGGCCTACGCCGTACTTGCCCCGCAGGATCTTCCGGGCCTTCCGGCAGGCGTCGTACAGTTCTTCCAGAGGAATCTTTTCCTCATGAGCCGCTACCTGAAACACGGAGTCGGCAGAGGTATAGACGATCCACTTGCCGGTTTTCAGCTGTTCCTCGCCGTAGTCCCGGATCACGTCCGTGCCGGAATAGGGCTTGTTGCACAGTACGCCCCGGCCGGTCTGCTTTTCAAATTCGTCCAGCACCTCCCGGGGAAAGCCATTCGGAAAGGTGGGCAGGGGCTCCGGGGAGACCACGCCCGCGATCTCCCAATGGCCGATGGTGGTGTCTTTGCCCATGGATGCCTCGGTCAGCCGGGCATAGGCCCCCTGAGGCGCTGCGTTCTTCGGCAGATAGTCCACACCGTCAATATTGCCGATGCCGGCGTTCAGAAGATTGGGAATGGAAAATCTGGAAGAAGTGGAGCAGGAGCGCAGGGTATTGACCCCGATATCCCCGAACTTCTCGCAGTCCGGCATCTGTCCGATGCCGCAGGAATCCAGAACAATCAGAAATATACGCTTCATATTACTTTTTCTCCATGGCGACGGCCACGTCCAGGGCCACCTTCATCATGGTGGTGAAAGAATTCTGGCGTTCCTCAGAGGTGGTCTCCTCGCCGGTCAAAATGTGGTCAGAGATGGTGCAGATGCAAAGCGCCCGCTTGCCGTATCGGGCGGCGTTCATATACAGAGCGGCGGCCTCCATTTCCAGGGCCATAACGCCCATTTTCTTCAGGCCGTAAACGCTGTCCAGCCCTTCGGGCACGCCGATGTGGTCGCCGTAGAAGGTATCGGAGGAATTGATGTTGCCCACATGATACCTTGCACCGCTGGCCTCGCAGGCCTTGACCGCCTCACTGAGCAGTTCCCAGCTGGCAATGGGGGCGAAGGTGCCCGGCAGATGGAACTGGGCGGCCCAATTGGAATCGGTGCAGGCGCCCTGGCCCAGAACCAGGTCATACAGCTTGATATTCTCCTGAATAGCCCCGGCGGAGCCTACCCGGATGATGTTCTCCACGCCGTAGCCATTGAAAAGCTCATGGGAATAGATGCCGATGGCGGGCATACCCATGCCGGAAGCCATAACGGACACCCGGACACCCTTGTAGGTGCCGGTATAGCCCTGGACGCCCCGGACATTATTGACCAGAACGGGGTTTTCCAAGAAGTTTTCAGCGATAAACTTGCTCCGCAGGGGGTCGCCGGGCATCAGGACGGTTTTCCCGAAATCGCCGGGGACGGCGGAGATATGAGGGGTTGGGGTGGTAAGCATAACTTGTTCTCCTTTGCTTGTTGCGTATTCGATGTTTTTTCCTATCAATTTGGCATTGGCGTTTCCGTTAGCAGGGTCCCTCCGGGGGCCCCTTTCTTGTCCCGCCAAGAAAGGGGGAAAGAATGCGGCTTAAGGGAGGCGCTGACCGCTGCTAGCTCCCGCCGCAGAGCCGCCCTCCCTTAAGAATCCTTTCCGGCGCGCTCGTACGTCAGAATAGCAATGTTTCGGCAGTTTTCAATTAAAGCACTCAATATCTGATAATTTATCATAAACCATGCTCTATTACTGTTTTCACACAGTGAAAACAGTCCGCAAAAGCAAAAATTGTACGCTATTCCATGCCCCGTACTCGCCGGAAGGCGGCGCAGAAGGCTAATATGGTTCTGAGGCCGGAAAGGATTCCTAAGGGAGGGCGGCTTTGCCGACAGCGCCCCCTTGAGGCTGCTTCTTATCGATTTTCTTGCAGAAGCAAGAAAACCGCCGCCGGAGGCACCCAGCCAATCAGCGGACAGGGCTAAAACTTAAAGAAACCAGTTTTAACAATGAATGGTTTATGGTTTAGTAGCTGCCGTCGTTGGCGGCTTCTTCGTTCTTTTCCATGGCCTTGGCCAGCTTGACGATGCGGGAGGTACCCAGACGGGAGGCACCGAGACGGATGAATTCCTCAGCATCCGCAATGCTGGAAATGCCGCCGGCGGCCTTGATCTTCACATGGGGCGCGACATGGGCCGCGAACAGCTCCACATCGTGGAAGGTAGCTCCCGCCTTGGAGAAACCGGTGGAGGTCTTGATGTAGTCCGCACCGGAGTCGGAGACTGCCTTGCACAGGGCGATTTTTTCCGCATCCGTCAGCAGGCAGGTCTCGATGATGACCTTCAGAAGCCTGCCCTTGCAGGCCTTCTTCACCGCGGTGATCTCATCCCGGACAGCATCGAACTTGCCGTCCTTGGCCCAGCCGATGTTGATGACCATATCCACCTCGTCCGCACCGCTGTCCACGGCATCGGAGGCCATAAAGCACTTTGCGGCGGTGGTGTCATAGCCGTTGGGGAAGCCGATAACAGTACAGATGGGCAGCTTGCCGTCAACATACTCCCTGGCCTGCTTTACATAGCTGGCGGGGATGCAGACAGAGGCGGTGTGATACTTTATACCGTCATCGCACAGGGCCTTGATGTCTGCCCAGGTTGCGGTCTGGGACAGCAGTGTGTGGTCGCACCTGGCGAGAATTTCAGAAATTTCCATGGGAATACACTCCTTTTATTATTTTTTATTGATGTCCGTGCAGACGGATCACTTTATGCTCCTTGATGCCCCGGACATAGCATTTGTGGCACATGGCGATATAGCTGTCGTTGCCGCCCAGGAAAACCTGGGCACCCTGGGTGACAATGTGCCCCTGGCCATCAATTCTGGCATTGACGGTGGCTTTTGCTCCGCAGTCGCAGATGGTCTTGATTTCCTGAATGGTGTCCGCAATCTCCATGAGCCGCAGAGAACCGGGAAACAGATGGGTCTGGAAGTCTGTGCGCAGACCAAAGCACATGACGGGTACATTGTAGTCGTCCACAATACTCCGGAGCTGATCGATCTGTGCCACGGTCAGGAACTGGCATTCGTCCACAATGATTACGTCGCACTTGCCCAGGTGTTCCTGCTGAAACCAGGCATAGGCGTCCTTCTCCGGGGGCAGCACGTCCGCCCGGGCACTGAGGCCGATACGGCTGGACAGCATATGCTCCCCGTCCCGCAGGTCCGCGCTGGGCTTTAAGAGCCATACCCGCAAATCATTCTCCTCATAATTGTATTTGGTAATCAGGGCCTGGGCTGTTTTGCTGGAGCCCATCGCGCCGTATTTGAAATATAGCTTCGCCATTTTTCTGGTTCCTCCGTTCTCTTCTCTTGCTCCATTATACCGAAACGGGGGATGTATTGCAAGCACAATTCCGTGAATTTTCACAAGAGCGGACCCCCCGGAGCCGGAATTCCTAAGATTTTCTGAAATTTGCGTTTCTTCCCTTGAAAAAGGTTCTTACCCATGATATTCTGAAATCGGAGAAGAAAAACGCACGACAATACACGACAATTGAAAAGGAGGAAAAACATGAAAAAGATACTTGCGGTTTTGCTGGCTGTAAGCCTGCTCATGGCGGGCTGCGGCGCAAGTTCCAAAGCCGCCATGGATTCCGCGGACTATATTGTCCAGGAAACAGCTGCCGCCAATGGCAGCTATGACTTTGGTGAGACAGAGACTTCTGCCCAGCTGCCCCAGGGCCGGAAATTCATCATCACCGTGAATCTGGATGCCGAGGCCGAGGAACTGGACAGCGCTCTGTCTGCCATCAGCGAAAAGCTCACAGCTCTGGACGGCTATATGGAAAGCCAGAATATCTACAATGGAAGCGCCTACTCCGGCCGCCGCTACCGCTACGCAAATCTGACTCTGCGCGTTCCGGCGGAACACCTGGACGAATTCACAGCCGCTGTGGGTTCTGTCAGCAACGTGGTCTCTTCCTCCCGGAATACGGACGATGTGACGCTGCAATATGTGGACACGGAAAGCCGGGTCAAGGCGCTGGAAACCGAACGGGACCGGCTGCTGGAGCTTATGGAACAGGCGGAAACCATGTCGGACCTGCTGGAGATCGAGTCCCGGCTGACGGATGTCCGGGGCGAACTGGAGCGCTACGCTTCCCAGCTGAAGGTGCTGGACAATCAGATCGACTATTCCACCGTGAACCTGAGCCTGTCCGAGGTCACGGAGTATACTCCCGTTGCGGAAAAGACCCGTCTGGAAAAGATCCGGGACGGCTTCGTGGACAGCGTAAAGGGCGTCTGGAATCTGATTCTGGACTGCGTCAGCTTCGTGCTTATGAATATTCCCTACATTCTGGTCTTCGGCCTGCTCATCTGGGGAATCGCTGCTCTCGTAAAACGGAATCGGAAAAAGCATCCGAAAAAACCAAAAGAAGCACCGAAGCAGGAGTAAGCGAACAGAAAACACCACAGCCCGCCTTGACATTTGGGCGGGCTGTGGTATAATAAACATGAAAAGAGCATTACCGATAAGCGGTTGGCTCAGTTTGGGTTATCTAAGACAAAGCATAGAAGCCGTCACTTGCCAGAGTGGCGGTTTCTGCGTTTTACAGTGATCGTAATGGTAAAAATACCAATATGTACAGTCAAAGTAACCGGCACGGCCTTCACCCCCTTTGCAGGAGTGTAGCCAACCGCCTATCCGTATTATGGTAATGCTCTTCCCGGTTCCTTGCGGAACCACTGTCATTCTATCAGGGAACAGAGCATTTGCCAATTTCTGTTTATTAACGGGCACGACAATTGCATGAGTTACAAATTGGTGAACATTTTGAAAAAGCAGTACAGCAGGGAACGGCCTACGTGCCGTTCCCTACTGTAGCACTATGGAGTATTTCTTGCCCAAATAACAGCTGAATAAGAATCCCCGCCGCGGAGCCTGCGAGCTTCCGTGGCGGGGGTTATCTTATCCGTTTTTCGTTTTCCGTTTTTCCAGTTCCGGCTTATAGGCCAGGTATGCGCAGGTGCCGAAGACGGCAGCGCAGAGCAGGCTGATTTTCCAGCCCAGAGAGAAGGCTTTGTTCTGATAGCGCAGCCCGATGGTGTGTTCCCCCTGGGTCAGGTGGGTGGAGATCATGCAGTTGCCCACCAGGGTGATCTGCGCTTCTTCTCCGTCTACATAGAGACGCCAGTTGCCGTTCTGGGGAACGGAGGTGTAGAATAGTCCGTCACGGTCACAGGTGATGGTTCCATCGACTTTTGCCTGGCGGAAGGAGGTGATATTCAGGGTGGAGGCGTTCAGGATATCATAGCCCTGGAAGAACAGGTCATTGTCCAGCTGGGCAGCGGTTACCGTCATGGTGCCGGACTCCCCTTTGTCGCACAGGACCCGGACCTCCACGCTGTCCATGGGGGTCACGTCGCCCACGGCCAGCATCTGGGGCAGACTGATGGTCTCCCGGTACAGCTCCACGCCATTGACGCAGACTACAAAATCATTCCGCTTGGGCAGATCCAGATTAACGCACACAAAGCCGGAGGACGTGGGGGAGAAAAAGTAGGAGACGTAGGCGTCGCTGTCGCACTCCGTGTAATTGAGCTTGCCCTGAATGGCGCTGTCTGTCACCTGCGTTCCGTTGCCCAGGGTGACCACCTGGTCTCCCTCAATAGTGTTCCAGACCTTGCCCTGCAGGCCGGTGGCGGCGGTGAACAGGTCATTCTGCAGCCGGAAAGGTTCGCTTTCCGTGAAATCTGCCTGTGTCAGCGTATCCTCCGCCAGGAAGCCCAGGGGAAGATAGGCCGTGTTTTTCAGCAGGTACACGTTCTCATAGTGGTGTACCTCTTCAAACATGGAGCTGCTGCGGTCCCGGCCGTCCCGGTCCATCATGTATTTCAGGTCCAGGAACAGGTTGGCCACCGGGGAGCTTTCCTCAAAGCAGTAGCGGTTGTATGTGTTTTTCGCGCCGTAGCCCAGGGCTTTCATAAATTCCGTGATCTTCACATTGGCAGAGCTGGTGAAGGCGGAAATGCCGTTGTAGCCGTTGAGGGCATCGTCATTCAGAGTCTGGGAGTGGGTGACCTCCGCCCGGTAGAAGGGCTCCTTTTCCCGCTCGGCCATATATCGGAACATGGAAGCGGCGGCTTCCTTCCCCTTGGGATAGTTGGATACGCCGGTGCCCGGAAAGTACAGGCCGAAGGACAGCAGATTCGCCGCCATTTCCAGTATGACCACCGTCAGCACTGCCCAGCGGGAGTGGACCCGGCAGCAGCTCTGGCGGTATCTGGCCCGGGAAACTTCCGCGGGCTCTGCCTCATCCGGCAGCTTCACCTTCCGCTTTCCGTAGAGCAGGCAGCCGGTAAAGACGATCAGGAAGCCGAAGTTATACAGGGCATATACGGGAATCTCCAGAGAGATACCGAAGGCCTCAGCGGCCTGGGTGGAAGCCAGATCATTGGAGCAGCACAGCAGCGCCGCCGTAAACAGGGCCGCCGCCGTGATATGCCATACGGAAAACCTGCGCCGCAGCAGCCAGGCCCGGTAGGCCATATACAGCAGCACGAAGCTGTAGAGAAAGCTGAACCGGTAGGGGATCATATTGGGAAAGTGGAACCCATGCCAGATATAGTCCAGCTGCCGGATGATGAAGCTCAGCATGAAAAACAGCAGCAGAAATACACTGCACAGCTTGTCCCGCAGCTTCACTTCCTTTGCAATCAGGAACAGGAAGGCCAGCTCAATGGTGAATACGCCGCAGTAGATGTTGGGCAGGCCCTCTTTGAAGTTGGGTTCCAGAGCGCCGCCCATATTGCCGGCCACCTGCCGCATGGCATCCAGCAGCCCCTTCCAGGTATTTTCCGAGGCGATGTTCAGCCGGAAGCCTTTGGGAAAGGCGTTGACACTGGACTGGGTGGTCTGAAGTGCCGCCAGAGTCGGTATCTCCAGAATGGCGGTCATGCCGATGGCAAGCAGGGAAAACGCCGCGATACGCACCAGATCCAGCCCCGCCCGCTTCCAGCCGGGGAACCGGCAGATCTCGTAGCAGAAGAAGACCAGAGCTACAAAAATGCAGACAAAAAAGCCTATATAATAGTTGGCGTAGACCGCGAGGAACAGCGTTATGGTATACAGGAAGAACCGCTTTTCCCGCAGCAGGGAGATTTCTCCCAGAATCACCAGGGGCAGCAGAGCGAAGGTATCCAGCCACATGATGTTCCACTGGAAGCCCATGGCCCAGGCGCACAGGGCGTAAAAGGCACTGAAGGCCACCAGAGAAAAATCCTTTTTCCCGTAGAGCTTTTGCAGGAACAGGGAGAAGAACATGCCCGCGAACCCCAGCTTGATGGGCATCAAAAGAGAGAAATAGCCCAGCAGCCATTTTTCGGGGACAAGTATGCTCAGCAGGTTCAGAGGGCTTGCCAGATAATAGGAGATCAGGCCAAGGTAGTCCACGCCCATGCCGATGGACCAGCTGTAGAGCAGACTCTGCCCCTGCCGCAGGCTGCGGCGGAAGGCTACGAAGAAGGGATAATACTGATGGTACATATCGGAATACAGCATGGATGTCTTGCCGAAGGGAATATAGCAGCTGATGAGCATGACCACCAGCATCCCCACACAGGGGAAGGCAAAGGACAGCGCTGTAAAATTCCATTTCCATTTCCGAGACGCCGGATCAGGCAGTTTCATAGATGGACCTCCCGGTTTTTTATCGATAATGCGTTATTTTACCACATTTTCCCCGGAAGGTAAAGGCGAAAACCGTCCGCAGGTGCTTAAATTTTTATGAAGAGCGCAAAATGCCGCACCCATGCCGGGTGCGGCGGAGCAAATTTCAGCAGCTCAATCCAGCGCTTCCGCGTCGGCGTCGCCGTGATCGTGGTGGCAGCAGCAGCCGTCACCCTTGTCGTCCATGTTGGTCAGCTCGTTGACGCGGACCTGCCGGTGGAGCTTCATCTCCTCCACATGCTTGTGGAGCATTTCTTTTACGGCGACGGGATCCTTGATATTTTTCATCACCAGATTGGGGCAGGTTTTGTCCGTGGACATGACCGTTACGGTGCCCACGCCCAGCATCCGCTGCAGAAGGTTCCGGCTTGTGCTGATGTCCCGGACGCGGTACAGGAGGACCTCATCGTCCTGCACGTTCAGAAAGCCCTTGGAAAGAAACAGCCGATCCTCTGAGAGCATATACCGGGTAAAGGACAGGGGCATTCCCAGAAAGCGCTTGCGGTCTTTCCAAAGGTACACGATTTTTTCTTTTTTCATAGACGAACCCTCCTTGCTTTTTCTATATTTTACTATTGCGCGGCGGGAATGTCAAGAATTACAGGATAATGCACACAAGCCCCGTGGCTCCCTCATTGACGATGCGGCCCAGAGTGCCCCGGAACTTGCCCCGTACATCTTCGGGAAGCCGGATGAGCTTGGCGCTGAGCCCCTCCTGAATAAGGTCATATACGGATTTTCCAAAGATATTGCTCTGCCAGAGCTTTTCCGGCTCCTGACTCCGCAGGTAGTCGATCAGCTCCCTGGATTGCTCCTCGCCGCCCACCATGGGGCTGATCTCCGTATCGATGTCCACCCGAATCAGGTGGATGGAAGGGGCTTTGGCCCGGAGTTTTACGCCGTAGCTGCCGTTTTTTCGGAGAATCTCCGGCTTTTCCAACCGGATTTCCTCCGGCGAGGGACTGACAACCCCATAGCCCGTGGCCTTGACCGCGCTCAGGGCATCCGACAGCCGGTCGTATTCCCGTTTGGCCTGAGTCAGTTGGGTCAGCAGATCCATGAGCTGGGCGTCGCTTTCAATGGGCAGCCCCGCCCGGGCACTGAGGATTTCATAGAACAGGGATTCCGGGAAGGTCAGGGCACAGTCTACCCGGCCGCTGCCGGGATCCACGGACCGCAGGGTGTAGTCCTGTACCTGGGGCAGGTCCCGCAGCCCTGCCAGAGACTGTTCCGCCTGACCCAGAGTCGTGATTTTCCCCGCGGAATCCAGAAGCGCGGCGTAAAGGGCCGCTTTGACAGGGTGCTCCTGCTCCAGCGCGTCCATCCACCGGGGGAGAAACACCCGCAGGGCCGTCATGGGAAAGCTGTAGAGCATGGCTCCCAGGAGCCTGGCGATGCCTGCGCTGTCCAAAGCCTGGCAGTCCAGCACCACGGCATTCATGTCGAATTCCTGATCCAGCGAGGCTTTTACCGACTTGGCCCATTCGCCCTCCGGCTCCCGGCTGTTGATGATGACAAGAAAGGGCTTGCCTGTGGCGCGCATATCGGAGATGGCCTTCTTCTCCGCCTGAATATAGTCCTCCCGGGGGATATCCGTCACGGTGCCGTCGGTGGTTACCACCAGCCCAATGGTGGCGTGGCCCTCCATGACCTTTTTGGTGCCAAGCTCCGCCGCCTGGGTCATGGGTATTTCCCGGTCAAACCAGGGCGTGGTCACCATTCTGGGCTGGCCGTCCTCCTGAGCCCCCATGGCTCCGGGAATCATATACCCTACGGAGTCGATCATGCGGACGCGCAGCTTTGTCTTGCCGTCCGGGGATACCTCCACGGCCTCCTCCGGGACGAACTTCGGTTCCGCCGTCATAATGGTCTTGCCGGAGGCGCACTGGGGCAGTTCATCTCTTGCCCGCTCCGCCCGGAAGGGGTCCTCCATGGCGGGGATCACCAGTTCCTCCATGATCCGCTTGACCAGCGTGGATTTCCCGGTACGAACCGGCCCCACCACGCCGATGTAGATATTGCCGCCGGTTCTGGCAGCGATATCCTGATAAATGGTTTCCATAGCCAGCCTCCTCCTTCGGCAGGAGCGATCCTGCCATGGTTTGGTTTCATGGTATGTTGGCATGCCGCGGGATAGAACCGGGCCGCCGCAGGTGAAAAAGCCCGGAATTCAAAATATTTTCAAAAATAATGTTTGACAAATCGGGAAAAAGCCTATATAATACGTTAGCACGACTTTGAGAGGGGGGAAGATTATGCTGTTGGGCCTTTCCAAGATCATTGACTGTCCCGGCGCGTCCCTTCCCTTTTCCACCAGCGTGGATCTGAGCGATCTTCGCTACGGTGTCAGCTTCCCGGTTTCCGAACCGGTCCAGGCAGAAGGAACCGTGCGCAATACCGCGGGTGTTCTTGTTATGCAGGGCAGCCTCCATACCACGATCCACGGCATTTGCGACCGGTGCGCCGGAGAGTTTGACCGAAAGGTCGAGTTTCCCATTGACGTTGTCCTTGTGACGGAGCTGGCCAGCGAAGAAAACGAAGACGAGTGGGTATTCCCTCTGGAGGGAGACAGCGCCGATCTGGATGACATTGTGCGGACTGTGTTCGTGCTGAATCTGGATTCCAAGCTGCTTTGCAAGGAGGATTGCAAGGGGATTTGTCCCAAGTGCGGCAAAAACCTGAACGATGGTCCCTGCAATTGCCGGAAGGAGCTCGATCCCCGATTTGCTGCTTTAGAGCAGCTTCTTGAGAAGTAAATCCATATTGATGCTGTGAAAAGCAGTTCTACCAAGGAGGTGTCACCATGGCTGTCCCTAAGTGTAAAGTGTCCAAGGCCCGCCGCGATAAGCGCCGTGGCTCCAACTGGAAGCTCTCCGCTCCCAGCGTTGCGGTTTGCCCCAAGTGCGGTGAGCCCGTAATGCCCCACAGAGCTTGCAAGGCTTGCGGCACCTACAATGGCCGTCAGGTTCTGGCTGTTGAGGCTGAGTAAGGCAAAAGCAGGAAACACAGAGGAAGGTCTTGACTGCCTTCCTCTTTTTCCTTTTAACGGCACGCGGATACTTTGATTTCCAGAATGAAACAGAAAGTATAATCATTTTCAATTTATCCACCCATTTCTTTGCAGTCTGCGAAGGAATGGGTGAAAACTTGCCCCCCGAAGCTGGTCGGTTGAATACTGCGCATTGACAAGCCTTTTTGAATATGTTACCATGTTGCCAGAGATAAATGAGAGGAGCGATAATTTATGATGCTTATGATGTGCAATGCACAGTATTTTGTCCGAAGTTTCGCTCCCTGCTCTTTTGCCTGATTTTTGGCTTTTCGCAGATGCAGTGCAGACTTCAGTCTGCACTTTTTGCTATTTGGGGAGGTATATATGAGCCTATTTGACACATTCGATCCGGATTCTGAAGAACTGATAAAGGTCAGCCAGCAGCGCTCTTTCCGCGAGGTGGAGGATTTTCCGGAGGTCGTGATCGGCGCATTCAAAGAAGAAGCCTTTCGGGCACTGACGGAGATTGCCGATGTAGAAACCATCTGCTCTCTTCGGAGCGGGCGCACGATTCCGGTATACTGCATGAACCGGCAGAGGCGGAATATCGGCCTGTTCCACCCTCTGATGGGCGGCGCCGGAACGGTGTGTCTGATGGAATCTCTTATTGCGAGGGGAGCAAAAAAGTTCCTGTTTTACGGAAACTGCGGCGTATTGAACAGGGAAATTGCGGCAGGGCACCTGATCCTGCCCACCGCCGCCTATCGGGATGAAGGAACCAGCTACCACTATCTGCCTGTCAGCGACTACGTGGAGGTTCCCACACAACCCCATTTGGCGGAGATCGTGGAGGAACTCCATCTGCCCTGTGTTTCCGGCAGGGTGTGGACGACCGATGCATTTTACCGGGAAACCCGGAGCAACATGGAAAAACGCAAAGCCGACGGCTGCATTGCAGTAGACATGGAGTGTGCCTCCGTCATGGCAGCAGGTCAATTCAGAGGGGTCCCGGTCTATCAGTTCTTCTACGCCGATGATTGCCTGGACGGTGAGAAATGGGATCCCCGCACGCTGGGTGCAAGACCCGCCTCCAGCCACGAAAAATATCTGCGAATTGCCCTGAAAATTGCAGCGAGGTTATGAAGATGTGTCAAAATTTCTGGCAAGAATCCTGGAAAGCCGTCAACCGGGATCGCATTGCGGAATACGGCAATGCCATCTCCCCTGCACCGGATAAGATCATCGGAATTTTGCAAAACTACCATGCGAAATCAGTGTGCGATGCCGGGTGCGGATGCGGAATTTATGCTGTAAAGCTGCTTGCAAGCGGCTTCACAGTGGATGGTTTTGATCTTTCAACGGACGCGGTCGAAATTGCCAGGGAGCATGCACCCACTGCCAGAATAAAAACGGCAGAGGTTTGCAGCACTGGATACCCCTCCGGCTGTTTTGATGCCATTGTATGCAGGGACGTGCTGGATCACATTGGGAAGCGGGATGCAGAACTTGCCATACCGGAACTGCTTCGCATTCTGAAGCCGGGCGGGATTTTAATTGCCACGCTGGATGCCCCGGACGAAGAGTATTGCCGGGAGCCCCATGCCGTAAATGCAGACGGCGATTTCGTCTATACCGGCGGAAAATGGACGGGGATGGTCTTTCATCCGTACAGCCGGGAGGAAATCATGCAGATCATCCCTCCATCCGTCCGGCGGGAGATCATGGAGGACGGCGACGGCTTTTTGGCTGTCCTGTATCACGGAAATCCGGACAGATAAAGATGGAGGGCAATGGACATGGAAACACGCCGAATCAGCGACAACATCAGCTATATTCCCGCCGCTGAGGCTCCCCTCTCGGCGGATATTGGGATCATCCGGGATGGCGCAGGGACATGGCTGTATGATGTTGGAAACGACCCGCAGGCAATCGCGGACCTGACCGGGAAATACAATGTCGTCCTCTCCCATTTTCATGAGGATCACACTGGAAATCTGCAAAAGCTGAACATTCAAAGTCTCTATGTTTCCGGTGAAACGCGGCGGCATACAGGAATGGGGACAGTGGTAACCGGGGATCTATATTTTGGCGCGCTGCACCTCTTTCCGCTCCCCTCCAGCCACTGCAAGGGCTGCCTGGGGCTGGAGGTGGACGGACGCTATGCCTTTGTAGGGGACGCGCTGTACTGCAAAACGAAAAATGGGGCATACACATTCAGCGTCCAGCTGGTGCATGATCTGCTTGCGGTTCTCAAAAAACTGACCGCCCCCGATCTCCTTGTCAGCCACTTTCCCGGAATGATTCGCCCCCGTGCAGATGTGATTGCGGAGTTTGAAGCGCTGTATGCCATGCGGCAGCCGGGGAACAATGAGATCCTGCTCAGGCAGTAGCATCGACTGGACAAAGTGCGGCAAGCGCCTATCAAGGTCTCAAGTGAATTTGTCGTGAGACTGACAGAGCCGCAAAGCCCTGCCGCCGCGCTGCATACGCCCCTCCTCCCCGCTCAGGGGAGGTTTTTCGGCTTTGCGGATTGTAAATAAACAGAAAATGAAGCCATCCTTCCATTGCTTTTCAGCCGGAAGTATGGCATAATAACAAAAACTCTTTGATAGAAGAAAGGACGTGTTGCTCATGGCAAAACCTCTGGTTGCCATTGTGGGCCGCCCCAATGTGGGCAAGTCTATGCTGTTTAACAAGCTCACCGGCCAGCGTACCTCCATTGTGGAGGACACCCCCGGCGTGACCCGGGACCGGATCTATGGAGACTGCGAATGGTGCGGCCGCACCTTCTCCCTGGTAGATACCGGCGGTATCGAGCCCAGCACCGACAACGATATGCTGAAATTCATGCGCCGTCAGGCGGAGATCGGTATTGAACTGGCGGATGCCATTATCATGGTCGCGGACGTCCGCAGCGGCGTTACCGCGGCGGATCAGGACGTGGCCACTCTGCTGCGTAAGTCCGGAAAGCCCGTGGCTCTGGCCGTCAACAAGTGCGATTCCGTTGGCCCCGTGAACCCGGATGTGTACGAATTCTACTGTCTGGGTATCGGGGACCTGTTCGAGACCTCTGCCGTCCACGGTCACGGTACCGGCGATCTGCTGGACTGGGTGCTGCAAAACATCCCCGCGGACGATGGCGAGGAGGAGGATGACGATGTAATCAAGGTCGCCATCGTGGGCAAGCCCAATGTGGGCAAGTCCAGCCTGCTGAACCGGATCCTGGGTGAGGAGCGCGTTATCGTCTCCAACGTTGCCGGAACCACCCGGGACGCCATCGACTCCTATTACGAGAACGAAACCGGAAAGTACTGCTTCATCGACACTGCCGGTATGCGCCGGAAGAGCAAGGTGGACGATGCCATTGAAAAGTACTCCAATATGCGTTCCGTCAGCGCCATCGACCGGGCGGACGTGTGCCTGATCCTCATTGACGCCAACGAGGGCGTCACCGAGCAGGACACCAAGATTGCGGGCCTGGTCCACGAGGCGGGCAAGGCCGCCATTATCGTGGTCAACAAGTGGGACGCTGTGGCCGACAAGGAGACCAACACCATGCGGGATATGGAGGCCGACGTCCGCAAGGGCCTGAGCTATATGCTCTATGCCCCGGTCATCTTCCTCTCCGCTCTGACCGGTGCCCGGTGCGACCGGCTGTTTGAGACCATTCAGGAGGTCCACAAGCAGAACACCAGCCGCATCACCACCGGCAATCTGAACGCCGTGCTGGCAGACGCCACCGCCCGGGTCCAGCCGCCTACGGACAAGGGCCGCCGCCTGAAGATCTACTATATGACCCAGGCCAGCACCAAGCCCCCCCACTTCATCATTTTCTGCAATGACGCAAGGCTGTTCCATTTCTCCTATCAGCGGTATCTGGAAAACCAGATCCGGGAGGTCTTCGGCCTGCAGGGTACTCCCATTCGGATCACCATCCGTCAGAAGGGCGACAAGGAGGAATAAGCTATGGCCGTTTCCATTTTGCTGGTGTGTGTGCTGGGCTATCTGCTGGGCAACATCAACGGAGCCGTCCTGCTCTCCAAGCTGGTGGAAAAGGACGATGTCCGCCGCCACGGCAGCGGCAACGCGGGCTTTACCAACTTTTTCCGCAGTTACGGCAAAGCCAATTCCCTGTTCGTCATTCTCATTGACGGCCTGAAGGCCGCGGCAGCCTGCCTGCTGGGCAGCTGGCTGCTGGGAAAATACGGCTATCGCACCGAGGGTATGCTTCTGGGCGGTCTGGCCGCTACGCTGGGCCATGATTTTCCGGCTCTGCTGGGCTTCCATGGGGGAAAGGGCATTGTCTGCGGCTTTGCCGCGGCGCTGACAACGGACTGGCGCATTGCGCTGATCATGCTGCTGGTGTTCTGCCTGGCCTATTTCCCCACAAAGTATGTGTCTCTTGGCTCGATCCTTGGCTCAGTCTGCTTTTTTGTCTGCTTCGCCCTGTTCTACCCCGGCCGTCCCTTTGTGCTGATCCTGTCCGGAGTTCTGGCGGCGCTGGCCGTTTTCCTCCATCGGGAGAATATCCGCCGCCTGATTAAAGGGCAGGAGCGGAAGACCGACTTCTTCCGGAAGAAGGAGGAGAAGCAGTGAAAACAGCAGTCATCGGCGCCGGTGCCTGGGGTACTGCTCTGGCCTGTCAGCTGCGCCGCAACGGCCACGATGTTTCCCTCTGGTTCCGGGATCCGGAAAAGGCCGAGTTGGCTCAGAGGAACCGGACCAATCCCCGCCTGAAGAATATTACGCTGCCCGATGGGCTGCTGTGTACGGCGGATCCCAAATGTGTGGAGGGCTGCGCCCTGGTGGTTATCGCCGCGCCGTCCTTTCCCATCCGCGCCGTCTGCCGGGCTGTGGCCCCTTATCTGGACAGAAATGCCGTTATGGTCTCCGTGACCAAGGGCATTGAGGAGGGGACGCTTCTGCGTATGAGCCAGATTGTGGCCCAGGAGACCGGCTGCGGGGTGGTGGCTCTGTCCGGCCCCTGCCACGCGGAAGAGGTGGCCGTCCAGGTGCCCACCGGATGCCTGGCTGCCTGCGAGGACAAAGCGCTGGCGGAATTCGTTCAGGATGCCTTCATGTCCGAGACCTTCCGGGTCTATACCAGCCCGGATGCCATCGGCGCGGAGCTGGGCGGGGCACTGAAAAACGTCATCGCCCTGTGCGCCGGTGTGGCCACAGGCATGTGCTGCGGGGACAACACCAAGGCCATGCTCATGACCCGGGGCCTGACGGAGATCGCCCGGCTGGGCGTGTCCATGGGCGCCCGGAAGGAGACTCTGGCGGGTCTCTCCGGCGTAGGCGACCTGATCGTCACCTGCACAAGCCCCCACTCCCGCAACCGCCAGGCCGGTATCCTCATCGGCCAGGGGAAGACCCCTAAGGAGGCCATGGAAGAGGTGGGCGCCGTGGTGGAGGGCTACTACGCCACCAAGTCCGCCTGGGAGCTGTGCCGGAAGCAGGGCGTAGAAATGCCCATCGTCACCGCCGCCTATCAGGTGCTCTACCAGAACACCGACGCCCGTGAGGCCGTCCAGAAGCTGCTCACAAGACAGAAAAAAGCGGAGTCGGAGGATTTGGGGTGGTAACCGATTTTAATCCGACGTAAACTAGAAAAAATTAGTGGCGGCGGAGTGCCGCCACTACTAGATTGTTACACAAACTTGTATTGAAACAACAAAAGCACACCTCACCTAAACTCATGGGTGGGATGTGCTTTTTGTTTTGTGTTAAACAATACTATTCTGTTGTGCTTTGGGGAATCAGCACGACTGCACTATTGCCGGCACTGTTTTTTAACCAATTCTGAACGGCGGGGTTAGAGGAGTCATAGACAAAGATATAGGGTTCGGTAATGGTTTTTAAGTCTGCTTCTTCGGCACCTGATATCTGCCGCACGTTGCCGGACATCAGAGAGTAGCGAAGTTTGAAATTCAGCAAGCCATTGTCATCAGCCGGAACAATGAGGCAGTATTGGCTATCCGATGGAATTTGGTTTTCCAAAATTAGAGTGCTCATCTCCTGCCGCAACGGGTCTTCGGTTTTACCAATATGCAAGGAAATTGGCTTTTCACCGCACATGAGCATTCTGCAGGGCAGTAAGAGCAGCAGCACTACGGTACTGGCCAATTGCCTTTTGTCTCGTAAATCTGCTTTGGAAAGAAGCCTAACGCATACTGCACAGAGTATATAGTTGATAACGAGAAGAGCGGTATTGGTATACCGTGCAGCGCTGGGCAGGCCCTCACTTTCTACTGTGCCCATGGAGAAGATGTACATTGCCAGCAGGAAAAACATATAGGTGCAGTAAAAGCAAACACTAAATACCACAGCTCGTTTCAATAGCAATACATCCTGTTTCCATATACATAGGACCAATAGGGTCACTACAAGGAAACACAGTGCACAAAAAATTGTTTTGCGAAAAGTGAATGCAAAGCGCAGAAGTTCAAGGGTGATTCTTCCAATCAGACTGATGGGGTTGTCAAAGAATATTTTTTTATAGTTACTCAGGGTCATAGCGTGGTAGGAATTTGCTGCCGCAGGATAAACACTGCCGTAATGCTTCCTCCACAGGAACCAAGCTGCCAAGGGGGAGGCGGCAAGGGTGATCCTCTGGACGCATTTCCGGTTCCGGCGAATTTCTCGGAGAATGCCACCGGAGCAAATCAAAACCATTAGCATGGCGGAGTTCTTAATTTGTGACAGGGCTGTCATATAACAGGCACCCATCCAAAATTCGGGGGATCCTGCCTCCTCCAAACAGTAGTCATATACATACAGCAGGGTACAGCCTGTGGCGATGCCCAAGACCACATCCACGCGCAGATCCAAAATCCCCAGGCTGACGGATACAGAGAACACCATGGCGATAAACACGAAAACACTCACGAGAGTCAGATTCTTTTTTCCGCGACTGAAAAGCGCCACAACAAAGCAGACCATCATATAGGACTGAAGAAACATTGCCATATCCTCAGCCATGCCTATTCCCGGAAAGGACAGACCGAAGTACAGATAGATGGCGGTTCCCAAAGGATATGCCTGAAACAGTATCACATTGTCCCGGTAATCTGGGAAATGGTTCTCTGTGACCATTTGCTTGACGACCAGTCCCCAATGTGTAAAATTATCGTATTCCACCAGTACTTTTCCATAGCATGCCGCGAAAAAAACGGCTGCGAACAGAGCTAGCATAAAGAATGCTGGTTTACAATAGAACCTCAGAAACTTTACAGACCGTTCCTCCCATATCCGTTTACACAGATATAAAAGGCCGAACAACCAAACCGCCAAGGATGCTTCTCTAAGAAAATTTAAAATGCCAGCTAGATACAGCGCTGTAATCGTCCATACTACAGACAAACTTGGATAGAAGGCTGCATCGACATTCAATTTCTTCTGAAAAAATTCCCAATATCCAAGATTGCAAAAAATAAATAGCAGAAACCAACAAAGCAAAAAAAGTCCATGCTCCATACAATGATCCTCACTTTTTCTATACTTGCGTCATTCTTTTGCGGCGATCAGAAAATATGAACTGTATAGGCAAATAAAAGCCTATGCAGTTCATGTAATTCTATCATTTCTGCCTATATAATTCAAGTATATTTTCACTATATGGGCGGTAATAGCTATGGACTACTACACCATCGGTCAAACCATTCGAAAATTTCGGAGGGCACAAGGCCTGTCCCAGGATGAACTTTCAGAAATGGTTAACATTTCCGTTACGCATATGAGCCATATCGAAACGGGAAATACCAAGCTCAGTCTCCCGGTTTTTATTGATATTGCCAATGCGTTGCAGGTTAGTGCGGATGATTTGTTGGGAAACGTGTTAGGTGAAAACAAAAGCAAAGTCTATTTGGAAATAGCGCAGGTGTTGGATCATTGTTCTGTGAGCGAGGCAAAGGTCATTGCCCAGATTGTAAAAGCTGCGAAGGCCTCTATGGATCAATATTTTTGATGAAATTTGTCTGACTAGCTTAAAGAGATACTCCCGAACGGTCTCTGCGAGGGGAGAAAAAGGGCATTGCCATAATACGGATGGCAGTCTGCAGCACTCCTGAAAATGGCGTAGAACTATGCTGATTACGCTTATCATATAACGATCACCATAAAACGCAGAAGGGACTGCTGCAAAACAGGGTTTCCAGTATGGGCGGTTGGTAGTCGCCCATATAAGTTTGCTACTTTGCAACAGTCCTTTTCAGTATTCCACGAAAGCGTTATTCGGTCAGGTAAATTATTGGTAAAGATCTTCCAATAGTTGTCCTATTAAACATCAAAGCGGAGTTAACCGGTATCAGGGTAATTGAAAAGCACATCCCACCCGATCTCTCAGGCGGGATGTGCTTCTTATATCTCATGCGGACGGGACGATGTGGGCATCGTCCCCTACATTGTTTGGGGGAAGAGGTGCTTACTTTTTCAGCGCTTCCTCAACAGCCATGGAGACGGCAGCGTCGGCCATCAGGAGCAAATCCAATTATTGCAACCAGGCGCAAAAACGCCTTCCGGCCAAAATGTTAGGGTTGTATGGGTGCGAAGTTTGAGTTATAATATAAAATATTAGATGGTTTACCTACCAGGCAATTCAAAAATGGAGGCATTTCTATGGAGATACCGCATACACATACTTTTCCGGGGCATGTCACTGTAGACGGCTATATTCACAAAATTTATGGGTATCGATATAACTGGCATGTAGACGCTTATGAAATTGACATTGTTCTAAAGGGAACTCTGGAGTTTGTCCGCAATGGCGAAAAGTTTGTTCTTCACCAGGACGATTTAATTATCATCAATCCCGGCGATGGACACGCCAGCTATCCTCTGGAGGCCGACACAGCGGCTCTTGTTCTGCACTTTTCTGCAAAAGCACTGAATGATTTCACCCCCAAAGGGAAACGACGTTCCTTTTCTTTTGTATCCAACGCGGAAAACCGTGGCAGCCAAGCCTGCCGTTTGATCCGATACTACGCAGCGCACACGGTGGCTGCTTTGTATGGAGGCTGCAAAAGCAGAGCCGAGCGGAATCTTGTCAGGTCTTCACTTGGGATGATCTCTTATTTGCTGTCAACACAGCTGCCCTCCCAGCTCACCCCGCTTCCCTCCGAAACACAGCTTGATACTGACAGTGATTTAATGAACGACATCACTACTTTCATCTGTGAAAACTATGCCGAAAAATTGACCCTGCAGGATATTGCTGATCGTTTCCACTACAACCGTACTTATATCTCCTCTCTTTTCAAACAGGCCATGAACATTGGCTTCCATGATTATCTTACGCGTATGCGGCTCCACTTTGCCATTTTGGATTTAGGGGATCCAAGCAAAAACCTCTCGATCGTTGCCCTGGAACACGGCTTTCCGGATCTGAAATCATTTAACCAGCGGTTCACAGAGAATTTTCACATCACGCCCAAGGAATATCGTGTGCGGCTTCTAAAAGAGCCTGGCTTGATACCCACGAGTCATCTGTTTTTCCTTGATCCGGCAACGCCGGAATGGAAGCAAAAGCTCCAGGAGTACCTGACCCTGTAAAAACGAAGCGTCATTGCAGCTTTTCGCCGCAGTGACGCTCTTTTTCAGATTGTTGTCCAGTTCATTGTAAGCTGATACCACTTGGTTCTCTCCGGGCTCAGCATCCTGCACGGCAGTCCTGCCTCCTGTGCCATGGTATTGGCCGCAAGGAAGGTTTGAGCCGAGAATCCGGGATTCATGTTCTCCCAAACCTCGAAATGCATCGGGATCACAAACTGGCAATGGCTTTCCCGCATAAAACCAAACCAGTCCTCCGCAACGGTCTGCACATCCATACCGTTGGTGATTTTATTTCGGAATGCTATATTGGGCCGAACAGCACGCAGCCGCTCTGCCATACCGTCATCATTTCCTCCTACAAAAGCCATCCGGAAACCATTTTCAAGGGTGATCACATAGTTCATGTTAAAGTAGGCGCCAATCGTATGCAGCCGCTTCAGCTTTTCCGACTGTGTGATACCATCCGGTGCTTTCATAGACTCTGCCCATGTAAAGCGCTGCCGTTTATGGGTTCCGTGGAAAGTCTCCAGACGGAATCCGTCCAGATAGTATGTATCTCCGTAATCCACCGGATACAGGTCTGTCAAGAACATATCGCCGCAAACCTTGGCGATCTCGTTGGCAACCCCGGTATGGCAAATCACCACCGGATGAAATTTGTTGACCAGTTCTTCCAAATTGCTCATGTGATCCGCATGGGTGTGGTTCAAAATAATGTAATCGCAAGCTGTAATATCCTGCGTTGTAAACCCCCGCAGGCGGAAGACATCCGCGATAGGGTCGTTGGGATTTTCCGGATAGTCATAGCATGGATCCGTAATAATCGTTTTTCCATTGGGCAGACGAATTTCAAAGCACTGGCAATTGATCCACCGGAAAGCAATGCTTTGTGCCGCTAATAAAAAATCTTGCTCCATTTTGATCTCCTAGCTGTTTTGGGTGCCGCAACAGAAATTGCGGCACCCTTGTTGATTACCAATCTTTCACGGAGCCGTCAAAGGCGCGCTTTGCGGCATTGCTTCCCCGCTCATTGGCAGGATACAGTTCTTCCGCATCATCTGACAGTTCCACGCCGATTCCGGGGGCTTCCGGAATCATCAGACAGCCGTCCTGAAAACGCAGCGGCTGTTTTACCATCTTGTCCTCCGCGCCATTCAGGCAGAAGCCGGGCAATTCCTGAATGCCCAGGTTCGGAATGGAAGCACAAATTTGCAGGCAGGCCGCAGTGGACACTGGGCCCAAGGGATTGTGCGGAATGACCAATACATCATTTGCTTCCGCTGCCGCGCAAATTTTCTTTGAGGTGGTGATCCCGCCTACGGCGCATACATCAGGCCGGATATACTGCGCTGCCCGACGCTGCATCAACATCTCAAATTCCCGCAGGTTGGTAAAGCGTTCACCCGTCGCAATGGGCACGGGAATCTTTGCCGCAATTTCCGCCATGGAATCTATGTTGTCCGGGGTCATAGGGTCTTCCAGAACCATAGGACGATACTGTGCAACTTCCGTGCCGAACGCGACCGCTTCCGGAACATTCATGCCTCTATGCGCTTCCAGAATAAAATCAAAATGCTTGCCCACGGCCTCGCGGCAAACGCGAACTTTCTCCAGTTCGTCCTCTATTCGCCCTGAGAAAAACTCGTCCTTACCGTCATTGGTGCTCTTGATCGGACCATTTACAAAGATCTTTGCGGCCGTAAAACCCATGTCCTGCAATTTCCGGTAGCCGTTCGAGAGTGCCTCCAGACTATTCTCTTTCGTCATAACCGAGGCATATACCCGCACTTTTTCACGGGTCTTTCCGCCCAGCAGTTCATATACCGGCACACCAAGCGCTTTCCCCTTAATATCCCAAAGAGCAATATCTATGGCAGAAATGGCGCTCATAATTACAGAGCCGCGGAAATAAACACTGCGAAGGAAATTCTGGTTAAAATCCTCAATGCGGAAGGGGTCCTTTCCAATCAGATAATCCTTAAACTTTTCAATCGCCGCGGCTGTTGCCTGAAGGTAGCCCCAGTTTCCGGCCTCACCCAAGCCCACAATACCGGCATCTGTATATACCTGGACAAATAGATAATGTTTTGCAAACCGTAATTTTAAATCGGTAATTTTCATATTGAAACCTTTCTGACTTTTAATATGCAGGGAAAATTGTCATAACGATCAACACGGAAGAAACCGCAATGATGATAGAGGGCAGCCAACCCATTTTCAGAAGATCTTTAACAGTATAGCCGCCATACTCCATCACAACAGGAATTGCGGGAGTTGCCATCGGAGTCATAAAAGCAGTCAGTGTAGCTGCCTGCAGCAGCACCAGCGGGCCGATGGGGTTGCAACCCAGAGATTTGCAGGTGAGGATCAGCACAGGAATGAAAATATTCTGTACACTCTGGTTCTGCATGAACTGGGTAAGGATGAAGGGGATCACGAAGAATACAGCTCCAATAACATAGCCATTTTTCGTACCGCCCAGCATATTGGCAATGGCATTGCCGATCATATCGCCCAAGCCGCAGGAGACCATGGCAGAGCCCAGAGACAAAGCCGCCAAAATCAGCATTACAATACGCATAGGCACCGCTTTTGCCGCTTCCTGCGGCTTCAGAACGCCGGTTACGACCGTCAGCGTTGCACCAGCCAAAGCAATCTGCCAGCTGGCAAGGCCGAGTTTCGACTGGAAAATCAGGGCAATGGTCGTTGCCGCAAAGCTGAAGTAGCCCATGAACTCCTGGAAGGGCTTCAGTACCTCACCCTGCTTACCGTTCTGCCTGTTTGCAGCACCCATAGTGATCGGAACGGAAGGCTGGTCCGGGCAGAACTTTGGTGCAAAGAAAATTGCGTACAGAACGATGATCACACAAGCCAGGAACCGCCCCTTGAAGGGATCCAGCAGCTGCATTGTATAGTCTGTGTAGCCGTAGCTCTCCAGGTAGCTATTCTGAGTAGCAAAAACCGTCGCACCGGAACCAATCGGCATCACTACGCAGGTGCCGACGACAACCAGCGCAATGGGGAACATGATCTTAGAGGGGCTCACCTTGCATTCTTCGCACATGCTGGCTGCCATAGGAGCCAGGATCGCAAAGCAGGCCATGGGGCTGGGGATAAACTGCGTCAGCACAAATGTCAGCAAAATATACCCGGTCAGAGCCGTTTTGAAATTGCCTCCGCTGATTTTGTACACCAAACCGGATAGCTTGTGCACCGCCTGGGTCTTGTTGAAACCTGCAGCGACAACGAACATACCGACGATCAGTGTGACGTTGGGGTTTGCCAGGACACTAAGCACATCCTTTGCTGGCAGCAAGCCGGAAAATGCCACCAGGCAGAATACACAAGTTGCGACAACGCCTGCAGTTGTATGCAGTTTGTCCGCAAACACATAGCCCAGGATCATAAATAGGAAGATGCCCAGACAGATTGCAATTTGTGATGTCATAAACGATTCTCCTTTTCTTCTTCCGTCTTTTCCGACGGTTTCTGCCTGGATTATATCACCCCTCTTTCCAACTGTCGTTGAGATTATTTAGGTCGTTTTCTGTGTGCCCTCTCGGATTGTTCAAATTGTTCAGCCCCTTTTATCTCCTAAATCATGTCTGTTTTGTGGAATTTTATGGGATTTTTACAACTTTTTAGAAAGGGATATAAACATTTCCCCTTTTTGCGGACCTGGAAGATATTCTATCCGTTTCAATTTGCACGAAAAAAAGCAGGAAAAATCGGCACAGATGCCCGTGCCGATTTTGAAATCATATATCTCGATTCTTCACAATTGTGTCCATTGCCCATGCGGCTGCCAAGGAGCATACCATTGTGCCTAACGTAACCAGCAGCACTGCCGTAAAGCCATTGGTATGGTCCACCAGGAAGCCCAGCAGCAAAGATGCTCCTGCCATAACTACGCTGTTTACACAGGGGTGGATGCCCAAATAATACTTGCTTTCCTGCTGCCCATAGGCACTGATGCAGCACCTGGAAATGGCAACCATTGCCAACGCATACACTCCGCCATAAAGCAGTGCCGCTCCCATGAGAACCGCTAGCTGGTTCTGCGCCAGCAGGAAGCAGCCCAGCGCAGCAATTGCCGCAGCCAGAGTCAGCATCGTCGCCTTCCACACACCAATTCTGTCGCACAAAATGCCATAAATAAATTTACTGCCCACGTTGCCCAGCATAATCATTGTTGTCAGCGATGCACCAACCGCGAGAGAATAGCCGATACTTTGCGCATACATACTGATGTTAATAGCAAATGTCACGCCCATGCTCCCACCCAAAAGTGTCAGACATACCAACAGCATCGCCGCAAAGTTCCTGCGCCCCGTTTTGAGGGCAGCGGTTTCTTCTTTTTTTGCGGCAGCAACTTCTTCCGGTACAGGCTTTCGGAACATAAGGTACAGGCCCGGCACCGTCATGGCAATCATAATCAAGCCAAGAAGCACAATGGCCCACTTCCACCCAAGCGCTGTGATCAACCTGGCGCAAAGCGGATTGCACAGTGCGCCGCCAATGCCTGAAAAAGCCATGGCGATCCCTGTTGCAGTTCCGGCGTTTCCCGGAAACCATTGGCTCAGCAGCATTGGCACTGCTACACTGCCAATACAGGAGGAAACGCCGATCAGGACAGCCGAAGCATACCAGAGTATTCCCTCCGCATCAAAGATGATCAGCAGAAATCCGGCAATGATTGTCAGCTGATTCACAAGCAAAAACTTTGCTTTATCGGAGCGGAAGAACAGCGCGGTAACATAGGCGGCCGATGCAGCTGTTGCCACGCTCTTGATCGTATTATAGACGGATACCTTTGACATAGAAAATCCCATTTCCTGCCGGATTTGCGCAAACAGGACTCCCGAGCAATTGATCAGCACACCGATCATGGCACATTGAAATAGGCACGCCCCAATGAGGATCATGACCTGATCCTTGGAATATTTCTTCTTCATAAAATTCCCCTCTCCGTGTGTTTTAGGGGAATCATATCATTGTCCAAGCAAGCTGTCGTTTCAAATATTCTGAATATTTCACGATCATGCCGTGCTTTTGGTGAAATTGTCACAAGCGGGGATCCCACAAAACGAACAATAAAATAATGGCTATTTTTATATTTTATACTTTTATTTCCACTTTATGGCGTATTTTCTCTGCTTTCTTAATCTGGAAGATATTCGGAATGCGGAAATTCTTAACAATATTGTATGCAAAGTCCTTGCGATAAAACAGGAAGCACATCTTGCCGGATCTCTCCGGTAGGACGTGCTTCCTTGTCTTATTTTTGCGAAAAGTGGGGGTTGAACTTTTTAGGTTCAAAAGCAGGGGGTTAACCTTACTTCTTCAGCGCTTCCTCAACGGCCACAGCCACGGAAACAGTAGCGCCGCCATGGGTGAGCAGCGCGGAGCGCTGCGAGTCAGATACCGCAACCTGCCGGTGGCAGGTTGCCACTTTGCCCATGGTCGAAAGGGAAGCAGCAGTTTCTTACTTCTTCAGCGCTTCCTCAACTGCAACGGCTACGCTAACGGTGGCACCGACCATGGGGTTGTTGCCCATGCCCAGGAAGCCCATCATTTCCACGTGGGCGGGGACGGAGGAGGAACCGGCGAACTGGGCGTCGGAGTGCATACGGCCCATGGTGTCGGTCATGCCGTAGGAAGCGGGACCGGCGGCCATGTTGTCAGGATGCAGCGTGCGGCCCGTGCCGCCGCCGGAGGCCACGGAGAAGTACTTCTTGCCCTGCTCGATGCACTCCTTCTTGTAGGTGCCGGCAACGGGGTGCTGGAACCGGGTGGGGTTGGTGGAGTTGCCGGTGATGGAAACGTCCACGCCCTCATGGTGCATGATGGCCACGCCCTCGCGGACGTCGTCAGCGCCGAAGCAGCGGACAGCGGCCCGCTCGCCGTCGGAGTACTTGTACTCCTTGACGATCTTCAGCTCGCCGGTGTAGTAGTCGAACTGGGTCTGTACATAGGTAAAGCCGTTGATCCGGGAGATGATCTGGGCGGCGTCCTTGCCCAGACCGTTCAGGATGACCCGCAGGGGCTCCTTCCGGGCCTTGTTGGCGGAGCGGGCGATGCCGATAGCGCCCTCGGCGGCGGCGAAGGACTCGTGGCCGGCCAGGAAGGCAAAGCACTTGGTCTCGTCACGCAGCAGCATGGCGCCCAGGTTGCCATGGCCCAGACCGACCTTCCGGTCCTCAGCCACGGAGCCGTCGATGCAGAAAGCCTGCAGGCCGATGCCGATGGCCTCGGCGGCCTCAGCGGCGGTCTTGACGTTCTTCTTCAGAGCGATGGCAGCGCCTACGGTGTAAGCCCAGCAGGCGTTCTCAAAGCAGATGGGCTGAATGCCCTTGACGATTTCATAGGGATCGAAGCCCTTGGCCTGGCAGATCTCGCGGCACTCCTCCACGGAAGAGATGCCGTACTGAGCGAGGACGCCGTTGATCTTGTCGATTCTTCTTTCGTAACTTTCAAACAAAGCCATTGTTTCGTCCTCCTCTTATTCCTGACGGGGGTCGATGTACTTGGGCGCGTTGTCGAAGCGGCCGTAATGACCCATAGCCTTCTTGTAGGCGGTATTGGCGTCGTCGCCCTTCTTCATGAAGTCCATCATCTTGCCCAGGTTTACGAACTCATAGCCGATAATCAGGTTCTCCTCGTCCAGAGCGACCCGGGTAACATAGCCCTCGGCCATCTCCAGGTAGCGGGGACCCTTGGAGCGGGTGGCGAACATGGTGCCGACCTGGCTGCGCAGGCCCTTGCCCAGATCCTCCAGAGAAGCACCCACGACCAGGCCGCCCTCGGAGAACGCGGACTGGCTGCGGCCGTAAACGATCTGCAGGAACAGCTCACGCATAGCGGTGTTGATGGCGTCGCACACCAAATCGGTGTTCAGCGCCTCCAGAATGGTCTTGCCGATGAGGATCTCGGCGGCCATGGCGGCGGAATGGGTCATGCCGGAGCAGCCGATGGTTTCCACCAGAGCCTCCTCAATAACGCCCTCCTTGATGTTCAGGGTCAGCTTGCAGGCGCCCTGCTGAGGCGCGCACCAGCCGATACCATGGGTAAAGCCGCTGATGTCCTTGATCCCCTTGGCCTGAACCCACTTGCCCTCTTCGGGAATGGGAGCGGGGCCATGGTAGGCGCCCTTAGCCACGGAGCACATATTCTGTACTTCTGCACTGTAAATCATGGCAAATTTCCTTTCTTTCAAAAGACGGTTTCGTCTTCGATAAATCTTCCGGAAAATGCTGCGCAGAGCCATCTCTGCTTATTCCCCAACAAATTCCGCATACATTATACATGGGCAAACGGGAAATGTCAATGGAATTCGATATAAAAATACCAGTTGGCGGACGGTGCGCGCGTTCCACAATTTACCAGTATTTCAAAGCGGTTTTGGGTCAAACTATTTCCGGGCGCCAAGGCGTTCCATATAAAAAGCAAGGAGGATCTTTCTATGAACTGCCATGCCAACAAGAGCATCGAATGCACCGTAAAGCAGTGCGCCAACCACTGCGGCACCGAGAACTACTGCTCCCTGGATTCCATTCTGGTGGGCACCCATGAGTGCGATCCCACTGTGGACCAGTGCACCGACTGCATGTCCTTCCACAGAAAGTAAGCGCGGCCTCGTCATTGCAGATGGACTTTTTCCTCTGCAATGACGCTTTTTCTTGACGAATCCGGTATTTTTCTGTATGATAGGAAAAAGCATTCCATATCCATAAGGAGGGCTTGCCATGTGCAGCTTTGATGAATCTACATCCCCCGATGTTCCTCAGGAACAGGCCCAGCCTGCGCCGGAGGACGCGGGTATTTCCCAATCCGTTTCAGCGTCCGCGTCCCGGCCGGAGGGGCAGGAGGGACAGCTGAGCGACTTCCGGACGGAAAAAGTCCAAACGGTGGAAAGCGTCCCTCAGACGGAAGAAGCCCAGGCGGCGGAAACCGCGTCCCAGCCGGAAGGGGAAGCCCCGTCGGATGAAACACGGGCGGAGGAACCTCCGGCGCAGCCGGTCCGTCCCCGGTCCCCCTATGAGAATTCTCCCTATACGGGCTTTTACGATTCTCATCCCCAGCCGGAACCAAAAAAGTCCCGGCATACCCGGGGAAAGTCCGCCAAACGGCCTGCACGCAAACGGATCGCCGCCGCCGCGGCTGCCGCGGCAGTGCTGGCAGGCAGCTGTGCGCTGACGTATTCTCTGGCGGCCGGTCAGGCCAGGGCCGAGAGCGCCAGAACCGTTGCCGCGCTGAACCGGCAGCTGGATGATCTGCAAAGCCAGGTCAACAGTCTTTCCCGCTCCAATGGCGCCTCACAGATAGGAACTGTTCCCGCGGAGGGCCTGACCCCGGCCCAGGTCTACGCCCGGAATGTTGACAGCGTGGTGGCCATCTCCTGCGATGCCCGGGTGACTATGAACGGCCAGAGCATGGAGGCCACCGTCACCGGCTCCGGCTTTATCCTGACAGAGGACGGCTACATCGTTACGAATTACCATGTGGTCGAGGACGCTGCCTCCGTCACTGTCACCACGCAGGATGATGAGGAATTCAGCGCCACGGTCATCGGCCATGACTCTACCGCTGACATGGCGCTTTTGAAGGTTGACGCCGAGGGATTGCAGGCGGTGACGCTGGGCTCCAGCAGCGAGCTGATTATCGGGGATATGGTCGTTGCTATCGGCAATCCTCTGGGTACTTTGAGCGCTACCCAGACCGTTGGCTACATCAGCGGCATCAATCGCCAGATCTCTTCGGAGAACAACTACACCACCATGCTCCAGACCGACGCCGCCATCAATTCCGGCAACTCCGGCGGCCCCCTGTTCAATATGAAGGGAGAGGTTGTGGGCATCACCACAGCCAAGTATTCCGGAACCTCCTCATCCGGCGCCACCATCGAGGGCATCGGCTTTGCCATCCCTATTGACGATCTGAAAAAGAGTCTGGATGAGCTGCGGACAAAGGGCTATATCAGTTCGGCCTATTTGGGCATCAGGGGCATGGACGTCAGTGAGGAGGCTGTGCTGACCTACGGACTGCCCCGAGGCGCCTATGTGGACTCCGTGGAGTCCGGCACCGGCGCGGCAGAGGCGGGCATTGAGGCGAAGGATATCATCATTGCCATGGGCAGCCAGAAGGTCACCAGCTTCAGCGATCTGGCCCGGATTCTCCGCGGCTACGCCCCCGGAGACGAGACCACCGTCACCGTCTACCGGGCTGGGAAGGAGCTGACGCTTTCAATCACTCTGGGCGAAAGACCACAGGAGGACGACAGCTCCGGAAACGCCGAAAATGCAATGCCGGAGGAAGGAAACTTTCAAGAGCGGTTCGATTATTTCAACAAATTCTCAAACGACAATCCGTAAAGAATACGCGTCAAAACATTTTTGCAGGTGCGCAGTTTCAAAGCGCGCCTGCAAAAATTTTTGCCTTTTGTCGAAACGTGTCGAGAAATGACGACAAAAAGTCACAAAAGTATAATTGAAATGGACAAATCCATATGCTATTCTTGAATCACGTTTTGCAAGAAGGGGGAGTCTTTCGTGGAAACCTTGACATTACTCATTGCGGACTGTTCCGATGATTTCCGAAACAGTCTGGAATCAGCACTGCAGGGTAATTACCGAGTCCACACCTGCCGTTCCGGCAGGGAAGCCCTGGAGCTTTCGAAAACCGTCACCCCGGACATTCTGATCATGGATCTGATGCTGCCGGAGCTGGATGGCATCAGTCTTCTGCAGGCGTTGAACAATTCCGGGATCCGGCCCACTGTCCTTGCCACCACCCGCCTTGTCAACGATTACGTTGTCAGTACGACAACCAGACTTGGGGTGGATTACCTGATGGTAAAGCCCTGCAGCATTCAGGCCATTGTCAACCGGGTGCGGGATCTGAGCGAGCAGAAGCCCCGGCCCGTGCTCAGCGCCCCGGATGCGAAAACCCATGTTTCCAATCTGCTGGTTTCCTTGGGGATCCCCACAAAACTCAGAGGCTATGCCTATCTGCGGGAGGCAGTGCTGCTGATGGTGGAAAACCCCATGCAGTCCATTACCAAGGAACTGTACCCCGGTGTGGCCCGGCAGTTCGGCTGCACATCCTCGCAGGTGGAGCGCTCCATCCGCAACGCCATCCAGCAGGCATGGGAAAGGCGCAGCGATGAAGTGTGGTCAACAGTTTTTCAGGCAGACAATACCGGTACCATCCCGCGGCCCAGCAATGCGGCCTTCGTTTCCCGCCTGGCCGACCGCCTGCTGCTGGATCAGGCGCAGCTGGCCATGCCGTAAAAAAACAGAAAAGCCCAACATGGGCGGCAGAACCTGCCGCCCATAAAAAAGCCTTCCCCTGGGGCGGTGCGTCGCGCAGCGAATCTAATTAAAATAGCTGCCAGTGGCAGCTATACCATAAAAAGTGATGGTGGCTCGCCGCAGGCGAGTCGGATGAGGGGCAGTACAGGCTTTCCCTACGGAACAGCTACGCGTTCCAGAGCGTAGGGGCCGATGCCCACATCGGCCCGGGGGTCCGACGGAATGGACGGGTCCGCTTTTCCGACCACTCTGACACCATACCCTGCGGGGCGATGAGGGCATCGCCCCCTACAACTACAACGGGGATTCGTACCCCAGCAGCTACTCAACGCTATTTGAAAATTTTTTTGAAAAACCTCTTTACAAATCGAAAAGAATCTGTTATAATCCCTTTCGTCCCTGGCCCGGTGGTGCAGTCGGTTAGCACGCCAGCCTGTCACGCTGGAGGTCGACGGTTCGAGTCCGTTCCGGGTCGCCAATCCCGCAGATGATTTCATCTGCGGGATTTTTTCATACACAGGAGGTCTTTCCATGCGCACCGCCAATCAATACTACCGGCAGCGTTTCGGCTGCAAGGTCTATAAGCTGTCTCTGGACGGTGGCTTCACCTGCCCCAACCGGGATGGGAGACTGGGCATCGGCGGATGCCGGTTCTGCTCCGGCGCGGGCAGCGGAGAGTTCGCCTCCGCGGGGAAAGGCGTGGCGGACCAGCTTGCCCAGGCGAAGAAGTGGGTGGAGAAAAAATGCGCCGACGGAAAATACATCGCCTATTTCCAGTCCTTTACCAATACCTATGCCCCTGTTGAGCGGATGGAAACCATGTTCCGGGCGGCGATGGAACCGGAGGATATCGTGGGTCTGGCAATCGCTACCCGGCCGGACTGCCTGCCGGAGGAAACCGTTGCTCTGCTCGCCCGGCTGGCTCGGGAAAAATATGTCAGCGTGGAATTGGGGCTTCAGACGGTCCATAATGATACTGCCCGGGCTATGAACCGCTGCTACGATACGGATGTGTATTTCGACGCCGTGAAGCGGCTCCGCAATGCGGGCCTTGAAGTCGTGACCCATCTCATTCTGGGTCTGCCCGGGGAGTCGAGGGAGGCTATGGTGGAGTCCGCCAGACAGGTGGCGGCAGCGGGGACGGACGGGGTCAAGTTTCATCTGCTGCATGTCATGGCGGACGCGCCTCTGGCGGAGGACTTTGCAGCGGGAACATTCCGTTGCCTGGAATTGGAGGAATACGGCGAAATTCTGGCGGAATGCCTGCGGCAGTTCCCGGACACGGCTGTGGTTCATCGGATCACCGGGGACGGGGCGCGGCGGGGACTGATCGCGCCGATGTGGTCGCTGGACAAAAAGCGGGTACTGAATTATTTGAACGACTTGCTCTCTGGCTATGGACTTTTGAATCAAAGAGGTTTATAATGAAATTGTACAAACAAGGAAGGGCTGGATGGCCGCTTTTTGTGAAAGCAGTCCGGCAGCTTTCCGAATAGGGAGGACGATCCATGAAACTCGATACCAAGCGTACCGTTCTGGTGGGCTTCGCATTCCTGTCCATATGTGCTTTCTGGCAGATGTATGACAATCTGGTTCCCCTGATCCTGACGAACACGTTCCACCTGAACGAGACCGTCTCCGGCGCCATCATGGCGGCAGATAATGTGCTGGCCCTGTTCCTGCTGCCCCTGTTCGGCGGCTTGTCTGACAAATGCGCTTCCCGTTTGGGACGCCGCAGACCCTTTATCCTGTTTGGCACCATTGCGGCCATCTGCCTGATGCTGATGCTGCCTCTGTTCGCCGACAGCTACCACGCGGTACCCTCCGGCGGCAAGATCGCCCTGTTCATCTGCGTGCTGGGCCTGCTTCTGGTGGCTATGGGTACTTACCGCAGCCCCGCCGTGGCACTGATGCCGGATATTACCCCCAAGCCCCTGCGCTCCAAGGCCAACGCCATTATCAACCTCATGGGCGCTGTGGGCGGCATCCTGTATCTGCTGATCACCACCTTCCTGTATCACGTCAAGAGCGAGACGTATGTCAGCTTCTTCCCCCTGTTTGCGATTGTGGCGGGCATCATGGCGGCGGCTTTGGCCGTGGTCATGTTCCTCGTCAATGAGCCGGAGCTGGTGAAAAAGCAGCAGGAATACGAAAGCAAACATCCGGAAGACAATTTGACCCGGCACACCGCCCAGGGCGATACCCTGCCCGCGGAAGTGAAGAAGAGCCTGACCTTCCTGCTGGTGTCCATCAGCCTGTGGTTTGTGGGCTATAACGGCGTTTCCACCTGGTTCTCCGTGTATGCCGAGAACATCTGGGGTATGAGTCTGGGTCAGGCCAATACCTGTCTGACCATCGCTACCGGCGGCGCGATCCTCAGCTACATCCCCATCGGCACCGTTGCCAGCCATATCGGCCGCCGGAAGACCATCCGCTTCGGCACTTTGCTGCTCTCCGGCAGCTTCCTGACCGCTTTCCTGCTGACGATTGTTCTGGATGGCTTCAGCCCCGTGCTGTATATCCTGTTCCTGCTGGTGGGCCTGGCCTGGGCCTCCATCAATGTCAACAGTCTGCCGATGGTAGTCGAAATGTGCAAGGGCAGCGAGGTTGGGAAGTTTACGGGCCTTTACTACACCTTCTCCATGTCCGCCCAGATCGTGACCCCCATTGTGGCGGGCTGGCTTCTGCGGAATGTCAGCTATCGGTCTCTGTTCCCCTATGCCGCCATGTTCGTATTCGCGTCCTTCATCACCATGGGCTTCGTCCGTCACGGCGACAACAGGGTCCCCGCGAAAAAGGGCCTGGAAGCCTATGACGTAGAGGACTGATAAAGCAATCCAATTCAGAAAGGAAAGCGAAAGAATAATGTTTGTTTTGATCGTTTTGATTCTCGTTTTGATGGTTCTGCATGTGTTCTGTCTGCGGGGCCGGAAGGGTCAGCCCGGCATGGAGGTGCTGCGGAGCTGGTACTATGCCCACCGGGGCCTCCACGATGCGGAGAAGCCCGAAAACAGCATGGCGGCCTACAAGGCCGCTCTGGACAAGGGCTACGGCATCGAGTTCGATGTGCATCTGCTGAAGGACGGGACCCTTGCTGTCATGCACGACTCCGATCTGAAGCGCACCACCGGACAGGAGGGCTTTATTGAGGATCTGACCGCGGAGGATCTGTGCAAGTACCATTTGGGCGGCACGGATCAGGTCATCCCTGCCTTCCGGGAGGTGCTGGACCTGTTTGACGGACAGGCACCGCTGATCATCGAGCTGAAGACCCGGAACGGCAACGCCGACGCCCTGACCGAGGCCGTCTGCCGGGTTTTGAAGAACTATGTGGGGCCCTATTGCGTGGAGTCCTTTGATCCCCGGTGCATCCGGTATCTGCGCAGGCACTATCCCCAGATCATCCGGGGACAGCTGGCGGAGGATGCCGTGAAACGGGACAAGAGCCTCTCCTGGCCTGTGCGCTTCATGTGCAGTTACTATCTGGAGAACTTCCTGACAGTGCCGGACTTTATTGCCTACCGATTTGAGGACCGGGAAACTGCCAGCAACTCCATCTGCCGCCGGGTCTGGGGCATCCAGGGAGTCAGCTGGACCATCCGTACCCCGGAGGACTTCAAGACCGCCGTGCGGGAGGGCTGGATTCCCATTTTCGAAAATTTCGACCCCAAGGCGTTGGGGCTGGACAAGCAGTTGGAGAAGCAGAACTGAATTGTTCATAATTTCGCCCAATTTTGTTTTCAATTCCGCTATTTGCCGTTCAAAATCTCAGGATACTCTAATACCAGAAAGGTTGCGGAAGCCGTGAGCCGCTCCCTTTCCATTACGTAGATCCTCTTTTCTACCTCTCTTCTTTCTATTCCTTTTGCAGAAAGCCCCCGCTGCCCCCAAAGCAGCGGGGGTTTTCCTGCGTATTTCACCCTTGCAAGCTGCCGCCCCTGCAGGTATAATAAGGAGAAAAAGGAGGCGGGGCGTTATGTGGCGGGAATCGGAATCGGAAGTTGTGCGGCTGGAAAAGGTGCTGGCCCATAACGGCCTGACAGGGGACGCCCTTATGGAAAAATTCCGTACCGCCTCCCGGGAAAGCGTCCGGCTGGCGGCGGCGCTGCGGGGGTATTTCACCCCGGACTGCGCAGACAAGGTTCAACGGAACGCTTACGGGGAATACCTCCGCAGCCGGGTACGGCCCACAGCGGCGGCGCTGATGGAGGAGAACCGGGTAAAGGATTTGGAGCAATTCGAGGGGGAAACGTTCTTTTCACAACCCCTTGTGGATGAATTTTTGAAGCAGGCCATGGAGCTGGACCGGCCGGAGATTATCGTCTGGCTGCTGCAAAGCAAGAAGCAGCGTTACGGCTTCCCGGACCGGGATTTTTCCTGGCAGGAGAAGTGATATGGAATCGCTGAATGACAAGATATTAACAGCCTGCCGCACGGAGCTGTGCGGACTGTATCCGGGACTGAACGGGGCCTTTGCCATGCTGCCGCAAAAAGACGGACAGGCAATGGCTACGGATGGGCAGGCCATCTACACACCCGCGGATCTGCCGCGGATGTATGCCGAAAGTCCGGCAGGGGTCCGGCGGGGCTACCTGCATATGCTGCTGCACTGCCTGTTCCTACACATCCGCCTGCCGGACAGGGTAGATCCTGAGGATTGGGGGCTGGCCTGCGACCTCTGGACGGAAAAGTTCATCGAAGACCTGCAGCAGCCCCGGCTCCATACGGAAAATCCGGCGAGGGATCAGGTGCTGCCGAAGATTGGCGGAACCCCCTGGCAGATCATGAAGCAGCTGCCGGAATTTGACCGGGAAACGCTGAAAAAAGCGGCGGTTTTTGATGACCACAGTCTTTGGATGCCCGACATCCCGGAACCTCTCGCAAAGAAATGGGAAGGCATGTCCGGCGGGGGCGACGCGCTGGGCCAGGGCAATCGGGGCCGCGCCGGAGGCGACGGCGAGGAGAAGCCGGGAGATTTGCGGGACCCGCTTTTTGACTTCCGACGGTATCTGCGCCGGTTTACCGTCCCCCGGGAGGAGCTGGAAACCGACGAGGACAGCTTTGACTATATGTTTTATAACCTGGGGATAGAACGCTACGGCAATATGCCGCTTCTGGAGCCGCTGGAATACAAAGAAGTTCGCCGCCTGGATGCCCTGGCCATTGCCATCGATACCTCAGCTTCCTGCGATGCCGCCCTGGTACGGCGGTTTTTGGAAGAAGTTTATGGTATCTTCAGCAGCCAGGAGAATTTCTTCCGGAAGATGCAGGTGGTGTTTTTCCAGTGTGACTGCTGTCTGCAGGACAAGACGGTGATTACCGACCGGGAGCAGTGGCTGGACTATGGGAGAAATATAAAAATCAAGGGCAGAGGCGGTACGGACTATACCCCGGTTTTTCGGGAAATTCAGGCCATGCGGGACCGGGGCGAGCTGAAAAAGCCCAGAGCCCTGCTCTATTTTACAGACGGAGACGGGTATTATCCCCATGCACCGGACTATGAGACGGTATTTGTGTTGGCAGGCCCCAAAAAGCACCCGGAACTGGTGCCCAAATGGGCGAAGACGCTATCCATTTAGTCCCACCTCTGGTTGCTGCGCTAATTGTAGGGGCCGACAGAATAGGCGCGTTTCGTTTTTCTTGTCCGCTCTGGAGACGTACCCGCGGGGCGATGAGGGCATCGCCCCCTACGGTTAAATTTTTGACCATCCACGATGAGCGGTAGCTACAAGCCCGGTAAGCTACGCAAGTACAAGCCCTGTTGGTTTTGAGGCCGGAAGAATTCTTAAGGAGGGCGGCTTTCTGGCAGCGCCTCCTTAAGCCGCATTCTTGCGGAGCTTCTTGGCGGGACAAGAAGCTCCCCGCCGGAGGCGCTCAGCTGAAATACGGGCAAGGGCTGTTCCAGAAGAAAAAGGTGAATTATATGAACATCCAACAGGCAAAGCAAGAGATCCTGAATACCCTCCGGGCGTACCTGCAAAAAGACGCTCAAGGGGAATACTGCTTCCCCATGGTGCGGCAGCGGCCGCTGCTGCTTATGGGGCCTCCCGGTGTCGGGAAAACCGCCGTTGTGGAGCAGGCAGCCCGGGAGACCGGGATCCCGCTGGTGGCCTATACCATGACCCACCATACCCGCCAGAGTGCTGTGGGCCTGCCCAAAATCGCCGAGCGGGACTACTGCGGGCTGCATTTCTCCGTGACGGAATACACCATGAGCGAGATCATCGGCGCGGTGTACGAGGCCATGGACCGGACGGGAAAGCGGGAGGGCATCCTTTTTTTGGACGAGATCAACTGCGTCTCTGAGACATTGGCGCCCACCATGCTGCAATTTTTGCAGAACAAGACCTTCGGCAACCACCGCCTGCCGGAGGGATGGGTCATCATCGCGGCGGGCAATCCGCCGGAGTACAACAAGTCTGTCCGGGATTTTGACATTGTGACCCTGGACCGCATCCGCAATATCCCGGTGGAAGCGTCTGTGGAAGCCTTCCTGTCCTACGGCGCGGAGCGGGAGCTCCACGGGGCGGTGCTCTCCTATCTGGCTTTGAAGCCGGAGAATTTCTACCATGTGAGCCGGGATGAGAACAGTCTCCATTATGTCACCGCCCGGGGCTGGGAGGACCTGTCCAGACTGCTGCAAAGCTATGAAAGCCTGGGCTTCCCGGTGGACGAAGATCTCATGGGGGAATTCCTGAATCTGGAAAAAACCAGCCGGGACTTTGGGGACTACTACCGGCTCTATGCCAAGTATGGCCGGGATTACGGCGTCCGGGAAATCCTCGCCGGGGAAGCGGATGAAGCGCTGCTTGCCGACCGGCAGGCCATGGCCCGGGCCGGGGACTTTACGGAACGGTTTGCTCTGGTGAATCTGGTTCTGGAACAGCTGCGCAGATATGCCGCCGCCTATACCGGGGCGGACGTCCGGGCGGTGGCCCTGCATGAGACGCTGCAGACCCTTTTTCGGCAGACTGCCGGCGCGGAAGACTTTCTGAAATCCCGCCGGGCGGCTCTGGAGACCAAGCAGCAGTTCCGTCTGGAGGACGCGGATGCTCTTTCCGGGCAGGAGCAAGTGCTGCGGACAGTGGAACGCTGGTGTCTGGAGGCAAAGGAGGCCCATCGGGGAGAAGGGACGGAGCTTGAGGTATTCCTGAAGGAACGCTTTGAAGAACAGTTGAAGGACAGAAAAAGGGAGATTACACGCACCGCCGGGGCTATTGACCGGGCCATTGCATTTCTGAGCGCCTGCTTCGGAGATGGCCAGGAGCTGACCCTGCTGATCACAGGCATGACGGGCTGCAAGGAGCTTATGGCCTTTATTGCCCGCCATGGCAGCGACAGTTATCTGCAATTGAGCGGGCGGCTCCAATGCCAGAAAAACGAAGAGACCCTGCGCCAGCTGTGCCGCCAGGCACAAAACCGGCAGTAGCTTTTTGTATTTGGACGTGGTATACTAACTGTCCAGTATATTAGGTGAATTCTCGGCAAGGCATATCCGCGGGCCGGACGCTGACTCCGACGGTGCATCCAAAGCCTTCCCCGCCGGGGAAGGTGTCACGGCCCGGGCCGTGACGAAAGAGGGACAGTGCAAGCTTGGACGCAGCACAGGCTTCGGCGAATCCGTATACCCTCCATTGGGAAGCTCCGATTGAAGGGTGTACGAATTCGCCGAAGCACCGCAAAAAGGAGCAGCCTCTACTGTCCCTCTTCAGTCTCGGCTCCGCCGAGCCAGCTTCCCCGGAGGGGAAGCCTTCGTGACCTTAAGCCGCATTCTTTCCTCCTTTCTTGGCGGGACAAGAAAGGAGCCCCCGGAGGGGACCGGCCAACGGGCGGGCAGCGTAAAAGACAAAAAGGAGCACCCATTATGGAACCCATCTGGAATGAACTATATACTGCCGCTAAGGCGGTTTTGAAACCCCGGGAGGTTTCCCGGCTGGTCGAGGCGGGAGGTGTGGCGGCGGCAATTGAATCCGCCTCCGGAAAAATCTATACCGGCGTCTGCGTGGATACTGCCTGTACGCTTGGCATCTGCGCCGAGCGGAACGCAATTTTCCATATGCTGACCTGCGGCGAGAATGCCATCCGGCGGGTCATCGCCATTGACCGGCATGGTAATGCGCTCCCTCCCTGTGGGGCTTGTCGGGAACTGATGTCCCAGCTTATGCCGGACAATTACCGGAATATCGAGATCATGTTGGACTATGACGCTGGGAAGGCAGTCACTCTGGGCCAGCTGACACCGGAATGGTGGATTTGAAGAAAGATTTGGAGGAATACCCCGTGGAACAGAGCTTTACCCATCAGGTGGATAAGAAGGCCATCCCCACCTGCCCCATTCTGGGCGTGAACATCGCGGCCATCGATATGCCCTGGCTGCTGGCCTTTACGGAGAAGCACCTGGGTGCGCTGTCCGGGGACTATATCTGTGTGTCCAATGTCCATACCACTGTCACCGCCTGGAAGGACGAGGCTTACCGGGCCGTTCAGAACGGCGGCATCCTTGCCATCCCAGACGGCGGCCCCCTGTCCAGTACCGGCAGGAAGCGGGGCTATGAAAGCATGCGCCGGGTCACGGGGCCGGACTATATGCTGAAAGCCATCGAACTGGGCCTTTCCAAAGGCTGGCGGCACTATTTCTATGGCAGCACACCGGAGACTCTGGAGAAAATGGAGAAGACACTGCGGGAAAGATACCCCGATATTCAGATCGCCGGGGCCTATTCGCCGCCCTTCCGTGCATTAAGTCCGGAAGAGGACGGGGAAATCGTGGAGAAAATCAATAGGACCGCCCCGGATTTTGTCTGGGTCGGTCTGGGGGCCCCCAAGCAGGAAATCTGGATGGGGGCGCATCAGGGGAAACTCCATGGCCTCATGGTAGGTGTGGGCGCGGCCTTTGACTATACTGCGGGGAACATCAGCCGTGCTCCACAGTGGATGCAGAAGCACAATCTGGAATGGCTGTACCGCCTGATGCAGGACCCCAAACGGCTGTTCAAGCGCTACTTTGTGACGAACACCACCTATATCGTTCAGGCAGACCTGCGGGGGAAGTGACCAATGAACATTCTCATCGTCCACAACCATTATCAGATCCCCGGGGGCGAGGATCAGGTGGCCGCCCAGGAGGCGGAACTGCTGAGGGCCCACGGCCATAAGGTCATTACCTATTATCGGGACAACAGCGAGCTGAAGGATTTTTCCCTCGGGCAGAAGATTCTGCTGCCCTTTCGGACCATCTACAATCCCAGAACCTGTCGGGAAATCCGAAAATGCATCCGGGAGAACAAAATCGACGTGGTGCACGTCCATAATACGCTGATGCTGGTGTCCCCGGCTGTGTATTACGCGGCGAGAAAGGAAAAAGTGCCGGTGGTGCAGACCATCCACAATTTCCGTCTGCTGTGCCCGGGAGCCACCTTCTACCGGGACGATCAGATCTGCGAGGACTGCCTGAAGAAGGGGCTGGGCTGCGCCCTGAAGCATAAATGCTACCGGGGGAGCTTCGCCCAGACCCTTTGCTGTGTGCTGTCCATGAAGGTCCACAGGGCTGCGGGCATATATAAAAGGCTGACTTATATCTGCCTGACGGAATTCAACAAGAAGAAGCTGCTGGGGCTAAAGGGCCTGACGCCGGAACAGATTTTTGTGAAGCCCAATGCCGTCTCCGCCCCGGAGGCGCTGATGCCGGAGCTGGAACGGCAGGACCGGTTCCTGTTCGCCGCCCGCCTGGAAGATATGAAGGGTATCCGGGTGCTGCTGGAGGCATGGCGGCTGCTGGGGGCCAACGGCCCGGAGCTGCTGATCTGCGGCAGCGGCCCACTGGACGAATGGAGCCGAAAATTTTCCGCGGACAACAAAATGACCAACGTCCGCTTCCTGGGCAGGCTCCCCAATGACCAGGTTCGCAGACTCATGGCTACCAGCCGGGCGCTGATTTTGCCTACCCAATGGTATGAGGGGTTTCCCCTGTCCATTGCGGAAAGTTATTCTATGGGTACGCCGGTGCTGGTTTCCAACCTGGGCAACGGAGGCAGCCTGATAAAGCAAGGCGTTACGGGACTGAAATTCGACCCCAAATCTCCACAGAGCATTGCCAAAGCTGTGGAAAAAATGGAAGCCGAGAAAAACGTCAACTGGGAGGAAAACACACGCCGGGTGTATGACCAGGCGTTGACGCCGGAGAAAAACTACGCCGCGCTGATGGAAGTTTATGCGGCAGCAAAGGAGCGGGTACGGAAATGAAGCACATTCTGATCATCAGCAATATTCCTGCCCCTTACCGGGTCGCTCAGTTCCGCTGTCTGCGGGAGACCTTCCCGGATTGGAGGGTTTCCGTGCTCTATACGGGCAAATCCGAGGCGGATCGCGCCTGGACCTCTGGCGGGGAAGAAAAGGATACCTATTTCCTGAATTCCCGGATTCTCAGCGTCAAGGGCGGCGAGGTAGGCGGTACGGCCACCCGCTTTGTACACCTGCCAAGAGGGCTTACAAAAAAGCTGAACGAATTGCGGCCGGACGTAGTGATCGCTTCCGAATACAATCTCTCCGCGGTACAGGCCCTGTTCTGGGCCAAGGCGCATAGGATCCCCTATGTGAACATGACGGACGGCACCCTCCACTCGGAAAGCTATATCGGCTTTGCCCAGAAGCTGACGAGAAGACTGATCGTCAGCGGGGCAGACAGCTATCTGGCCAGCGGCAGCCGGGCGGCGGACAAGCTGCTCCGCTGGGGCGCGGAGGAGGACCGCATCGCCATCGCCTATCTGACGGTGGATACGGCCCCGTTTCTGAAGCTCAACAGACAGCCGGAGGACGGGCGGCTGCTGTATGTAGGCCGTATTTCCCGGGAAAAGGGACTGGATCTGCTGGTGCGGGCACTGGCGCAGATGAAGCGGAAGTGTGTCCTGCGTGTCGCCGGAAATGACGTGGGCGGCGAGCAGGCGAATATTGAAGCCCTGGCGGAAAGTTTGGGCGTGGCGGACCGTATCGTGTGGCTGGGCTACCGGGAAGGGGAGGCCCTTTGGGAGGAATACCGGAGAGCCGCCGTGCTTGCGGTGCCTTCCCGGTCGGACTGCTTCGGCCTGATCCTGGTGGAGGCCGCCTGCGCGGGACTGCCTGTGGCGGCGTCCTGCTATGCGGACGGAGCTTATGATGTGCTCACCTCCGGCGTCAACGGCCGCATCGCAGATCCGGAGGACCCGGCGGCCTTTGCCGCCTGTTTGGACGGCATGCTGGCAAAGCCTATGGATGCCGAAAAGCAGCGTAACGCCACGGCGGAAAAATTCAGCTTCCGGGCCGGGGCGGCAGGGTTCGCCCGGGCGGTGGAGCTGGCGGAAAGGGCGGTAAAGCATGGCTGATATTCCAATTGTTGTGGTTGCCTACAACCGCATTGACTCTCTGAAACGGATTCTGGGTTCCCTGCTGAAGGCCGAATACCCCATGCCGGCGAAGCTCATCATCAGCATCGACCGGGGAGACAATGCCGATGTGCTGTCCTTTGCGGAAGCGTTTTCCTGGCCCTTTGGGGAAAAGCAGGTGATTTATCAGGAAAAAAATCTTGGCCTTAAGGCCCACATCCTGAAATGCGGAAAGTTGACCCAACAGCATGACGGCATTATCCTTCTGGAGGACGATCTCTATGTATCCCCGGACTTCTACCGCTATGCCCAGGAGTGCTATGCCTTCGTACTGGGCAAGAACAGGATCGCCGGGGTGGCGCTCTACAACCACCGCCTGAGCCAGCTGACGGAGAAGGTATTTGAGCCGCTGGACGATGGCTTTGACAACTGGTATTTCCAGTACGCCTGCTCCTGGGGCCAGCTGTGGACCAGAGAACAGTGGGCAGCCTTTCAGATCTGGCTGGAACAGAACGGGGATTACGATTTTGCCGCAAGTCCCAGAATTCCGGCCCATATCAAGGGGTGGGGAAAGAATTCCTGGCTGAAATACCACATTGCCTACACAATTGAAGAAAACAAACTCTTCCTCTATCCGAGAATTGCCCGCACTACCTGTTTTTCCGATGCGGGGGTGAATTTCTCCTACAAAATGAACTGGTTTCAGGTGCCCCTGATGCAGGGGGGCAGGGGAAGACCCCTGTGCCTGTCCGAGCCGGAGCAGTCCAGGGCCGTGTACGACGCCTGGATGGAAAATCTGTGGCTGCGCAAGGCGCTGAACCGGGATAGCCTGTGTATAGATCTTTATGGCTCCAAAGAGCATTTTGAAGGGAAAAAGTATCTTTTGTCCTCCGCTCCGGTGGAAAATGCCCGGGTGGTGGAGCGCTTTGGCCGGGAGATGCGGCCCCAGGAATGGAACGTTCTGAATTCGATCCCCGGGGATCGAATCCGGCTTTATGAGCTGACGCCTTCCTCCCGGAAACAGCCCCTTACCAGGGCTGACCGGAAGGAAGACGCGGAATACTTCATCCGGGGTATCAGCTACCCCTATAAAAAGACGATTTTTGCCATGTTTACACAGGAAACGGTCGCAAAGCTCCGAAAAAAGCTGCATTTTGGGTGAAAATAAGGGCGCGCCAGACACGGCGCGCCCTTGACGTATTCCGGGGAAAACGATATAATACTATGGAAAAAGGGGGTATTTGTGATGGAACAAACCCAATGGTATAAAAATTCGGTATTTTATCAGATCTGGCCCCGCAGTTTCCGGGACGGAAACGGGGACGGTATGGGCGACCTGTACGGGGTGCTGGAAAAGCTGGACTACATTAAAAGTCTGGGCTGTGACGGCATCTGGTTTTCGCCCCTGTATCCATCCCCCGGCGCGGACTGCGGCTATGATATTTCCGACTATATGAATATCGATCCGCAGTTTGGCGGCATGGAGGCTTTCAAAGCGGTGCTGGAGGGGGCCCACAGCCGGGGCATGAAGGTCATTATGGATCTGGTGGTGAACCACACCAGCGATGAGCACGAGTGGTTCCAGAAGAGCCGCCGCCGCATCGAGCCCTATACGGATTACTATATCTGGCGTCCCGGGAAGAAAAACGGGAAGCTGCCCAATAACTGGGACTCCCATTTTGAGGGCAAGGCCTGGACCTATGACGAGGTGCGCAAGGAATACTATATGCACCTGTTCGCTGTGAAGCAGCCGGATCTGAATATGGACAATCCTCTGGTTCGGGAAGAGGTTAAGAAGATCATGCGCTTCTGGCTGGATATGGGTGTGGACGGCTTCCGGGAGGACGTCATCACTTTCATTTCCAAGAAGAAGGGCCTGCCCAGCGACCATCTGCTGCCGGTGTACAAGGGCATCTTTATGTACAACCATGGCCCCAGAATCCATGAATTCCTGACGGAATTTCAGAATGATGTGCTCTTGGACTACGACTGCATGACTCTGGCCGAGGCTCCCATGGTCACGCCCGGAATCGCCCTGAAATACATCCGGGAGGGCAAGGGGCAGGAATTCAGCATGATGATCCAGAACGAGACCATGTGCGCCGATTGCTTCTTCCAGGACTATTTTCCCAGAAAATTCTCTCTGCGCAGGCTTAAAAAGGCATTCCGGAACTGGCAGGAGAAGCTGGACGGCAAGGGCTGGAACATGCTCTTCCTGGAAAACCACGACCACCCCAGAATTATTTCCCGCTACGGCAACCCGGAGTACCGGGAGGCCAGCGGCAAGATGCTGGCGGCCATGTATCTGTTCCAGAAGGGCACGCCCTTTGTCTATCAGGGGCAGGAAATCGGCATGGTGAACTGGCATCCCGGGGACCCGGAGATGTACGAAGATGTGGCCACTCGCTACTATTATGCCCACCACAATCAGAAGGCCAGCCCCAGGGCCAGACTTCACAAGCTCTGGCGCTGTTCCCGGGATTCCTCCCGGACGCTGATGCAATGGGACGCCACGGCAAACGGCGGCTTCACCACTGGAAAACCGTGGTTTTATGTAAATGATAATTACAAGGAAATCAATGTGGCCCGGCAGGATGGGGACAGGGATTCCATCCTGAACTTCTACCGTCTGGCCATCGGACTGCGCAAGCGTCTGTCCTGCGTCCGCTGGGGCAAGTATCGGGAGTACTCCAAAGGCTCCGGATGGCTGTACCAGTACTCCATGCAGGACGACCGGCAGAGAATCCTGGTTGTCTGCTCCTTCAGCGATCAGACAAAAAAATACAAAGCCCCGGACGGCTTCTATCTGGACACTGGCAAACTGCTCCTGTGCAATTACAGCGACCCGGATCCGGCGGTGCTGAAGCCCTATGAGACGCGGGTGTATCTGTGGTAGAATGGAGAGAACGGAAATGAGAGATTCCATAGGATTAACGGAAGCGGATTACAAACGGCTGAAAATCAAGCAGAAGGTCGGCAATCTGCTCAATGCGAAACTTATGAAGCCCACCTATATCGCAAAATTCGGCCGGGAGCGGACGGAGCGCCTTTGCGCGGTCAGGGCGGACCGCCTCCGCTGGATGGACGAGTGCAACGATATCCTTACGGAGGATTTTGCGGACTTTTTCAAAAGCTATACCTTTACACCTCCGGAGCGGCCGAAGGATGACCGGAAGCGCATCTGGGTCTGCTGGCTCCAGGGCGAGGACCATATGCCGGATGTGGTGAAGCTCTGCATCCGGTCCCTGCGGAAGAATGCGCCGGAGGGCGTGGAGGTCGTGGTTCTTACCGGAGCCAATATTGGATCCTATGCGGAATTCCCGGATTATGTTTATCGAAACCTGCGCTCCGGCAGACTGACCCTGACCCACTTTTCGGACCTTCTGCGGATGCAGCTGCTCCAGAGATACGGCGGACTGTGGGTGGATTCCACGGTGTTCGTCAGCGCTCCGATCCCGCGGGAATATCTGGATATGGAGCTCTACAGCATCCAGATGCACGGCAAGGCAGAGCGGGACGTAAACCCCTATTACGGCGGGCTTACCTCCTTCCTGCTGGCCGGGAGCACAAACTGCATGCTCTATGATTTCTGCTACCGCTTCTTCCTGGAGTATCAGAAGAAGTACGGCCATCTGATGGATGTGCACCCCATCAACCTGTGCTTCCGCATGGCCTACGACCGCTTCCCGGAAATGCGGGAGGCCATCGATGCCATCGGCGTCAATAATACCCAGGTCTATACCCTCTTTGACTATACCTCCGCGCCCTACGAGGAAGCACAGTGGAAGAAGCTGACTGACGGCCAGATCTTCCACAAGCTGAACTGGAGAAAGAACTATGCGAAAACCGTGGATGGAAAAATGACTATGTACGGCTATATGTGCAGTCTGGTGGAGTGACCGTTACAGGAAAACAAAAAACCGCCGTGGAACGACAAAATGCTTGACAACCGGCGAAGACGGTGCTATAATCCCGTCCATAGGAGAAACGCACGGATGAGGAGAAAGCGCTTCGGGATCCGAATGCAGAGAGTTGGCGGGCGGTGCGAGCCAATGCAGGTGGAAGCGTATACTGGCCTCGGAGCGGCCTTGCTGAAGGAAAAGTAGGCAGGACGGGGGACGCCCGTTACAGTGTCACGCGATTGTTGGATCGCGGTGAGTGGCCCGGTTTTCGGGCAAGAAGAGTGGTACCGCAGAGTTTTACGCCCTGTCTCTTTCGTTGGAAAGAGACAGGGTGTTTTTTACGTCCGGTTCCGAAGCCATCCCCATTCACAAAATCCAATTTTCTACAAAAACAAAAAGGATGAGAAAACATGGATGTAACAAAGTATTCTGTGGGCTATTTTCCCGCCCCGGGAGAGCACCTGAAGTGGGCCGGGAAGGACCACATCGAAAAGGCGCCCCAGTGGTGCAGCGTAGACCTGCGGGATGGAAATCAGAGTCTGGTGATCCCAATGAGTCTGGAGGAAAAGCTGGATTTCTATGAAATGCTTCTGAAAATCGGCTTTAAGGAGATTGAGGTGGGATTCCCGGCAGCCTCCGAGACGGAATATACCTTTCTTCGGACATTGATCGAACAGAACAGGATTCCCAAGGATGTGACGGTACAGGTGCTGACCCAGTGCCGGGAGCACATTATCCGCAGGACCTTTGAGGCCTGCAAGGGCGCGCCCAGTGCCATTATCCACTTCTATAATTCTACATCGGTCGCCCAGCGGGAGCAGGTGTTCAGAAAATCGAAAGAGGAGATCAAGCAGATCGCGGTGGAGGGCGCAAAGCTCGTAAAGAAGCTGGCGGCGGAATACGAGGGGAATTTCCGTTTCGAGTATTCACCGGAGAGCTTCACGGGTACAGAGCCGGAATATGCGCTGGAGGTCTGCAACGCTGTACTGGATGTGCTGGAGCCCAGTGAAACCAACAATGTTATCATCAACCTTCCGGTAACGGTGGAGATGAGCCTGCCCCATGTGTACGCCAGTCAGGTGGAGTATATGTGTGAAAATCTGAAATACCGGGAACACGTCACCGTCTCCCTGCACCCCCACAATGACCGGGGCACCGGCGTGGCGGATACGGAACTGGGTCTTCTGGCCGGAGCCGACCGGGTAGAGGGAACCCTCTTTGGCAACGGCGAGCGGACGGGCAACGTGGATGTGGTGACATTGGCCATGAATCTGTATTCCCACGGTGTTGACCCCCGGCTGAACTTTGACAATCTGCCTGCCATTGTAGAAGTATACGAGCGCTGCACCAGAATGCACGTTTATGAGCGCAGTCCTTATGCCGGGGCGCTGGTTTTTGCCGCCTTCTCCGGCAGCCATCAGGATGCCATCGCCAAGGGCATGGACTGGCGGCGGGGGAAGGGGCTGCACCAGTGGACCGTGCCCTATATTCCCATCGACCCCAGGGATATCAGCCGCACTTACGATGCCGATGTGATCCGGGTCAATTCCCAGAGCGGCAAGGGCGGCATCAGTTACCTTTTGGAGCATGCCCACGGTTATGTGCTGCCCGCGAAAATGCGGGAGCATTTCGGCTACCTCTGCAAGGATATCTCCGACCACGAGCACCGGGAGCTGAAGACAGACGATGTACTGCGGGTGTTTACGCTGAGCTATCTGAATATCAACGCGCCGATTTGCGTGCGGAATGTACGTTTTGAGCCAATGGCCGGAGGCGCAGGCTGTGACGTGACCTTTGTAAAGGACGGTATTACGGCCCAGCTGCACCAGACGGGCAACGGCAGCCTGGATGCCTTCAGCAATGCGTTGAAGGACTACACCGGCGTGGACTATACCCTGAAGGTTTATACGGAGCACAGCCTGCAGCAAAAGAACTCCGGCTCCACCGCCGCCGCCTATGTGGGCATTGAAACCGGGGACGGCACCATGCACTGGGGTGCGGGCAGCGATACGGACATTACAAAGGCCAGCATCCACGCGCTTCTGAGCGCTTTCAATAACTTCATTACGGAATAAGGAGAAAAAGCAATATGGCAATGACGATGACCCAAAAAATTCTGGCAGCCCACGCGGGGCTGCCGGAGGTAAGTGCCGGTCAACTGATCCAGGCGCGGCTGAACATCGTTCTGGGCAACGATATTACCACCCCTGTGGCGGTGAACGAATTCAAAAAGGCGGGCTTTGACGGGATTTATGACAAGGACAAGGTGGTGATCGTTCTGGATCACTTTGTGCCCAATAAGGACATCAAGGCCGCCGAGCAGTCCAAGACCTGCCGGGAGTTTGCCTGCGAGCACTGCGTCAGCCATTTCTATGACGTGGGAAAAATGGGCATTGAGCACGCTTTGCTTCCCGAGCAGGGCATTGTTACCGCCGGAGACTGCATCATCGGCGCGGACAGCCACACCTGTACCTACGGTGCGCTGGGCGCCTTTTCCACCGGCGTTGGCAGCACGGATATGGCCGCCGGAATGGCGACGGGCAAGGCCTGGTTCAAGGTACCCTCTGCCATTTGCTTCCATCTGACAGGGGCTTTGAAGCCCAATGTCAGCGGCAAGGATGTGATCCTGACCATTATTGGCATGATCGGGGTGGACGGGGCGCTTTACAAGAGCATGGAGTTCACCGGTCCGGGCGTAGCCGCGCTCAGCATGGACGACCGGCTGTGCATCTGCAATATGGCCATTGAGGCCGGTGCGAAGAACGGCATTTTCCCTGTGGACGAGAGGACGCTGGACTATCTGAAGGGCAGGGCCGAGCGGGAGCCTGTTATCTATGCTGCCGATGAGAACGCTCCCTATGAAAAGATCATCGAGATCGACCTGTCTTCTATTGAGCCAACCGTGGCCTGCCCCCATCTGCCGGAAAACACCCGTCCGGCCAGGGAACTGGGGAACATCAGGATCGATCAGGTGGTCATCGGTTCCTGCACCAACGGCCGCATGGAGGATATGGAGACCGCTTACCGTATTTTGAAGGGAAAACAGGTGGCAAAGGGCGTCCGCTGCATTATCATTCCGGCGACCATGGCCATCTACCGGGAGTGCATTGTCCGGGGGTATACCACGGCCTTTGTGGATGCGGGCGCTGTGGTATCCACCCCCACCTGCGGCCCCTGTCTGGGCGGCTATATGGGCATTCTGGCAGAGGGCGAACGGTGTGTTGCCACGACCAACCGGAATTTCGTCGGCCGCATGGGCCATGTGAAGAGCGAGGTGTATCTGGCAAGCCCGGCCACTGCCGCCGCCAGCGCCCTGACCGGCTTCATTACCCGTCCCAAGGAGGAAAACTGAGATGCAAACAAAAGGAACCGTTTACAAATACCCGGACAATGTGGACACGGATGTGATTATTCCCGCCCGGTACTTAAATACTCCCGATGCCAAAGAGCTGGCAAAGCACTGCATGGAGGATATCGACCCGGAGTATGTCCATAAAGTCAGATCCGGGGATGTGATGGTGGCGGGCTGGAACTTCGGCTGCGGCTCATCCCGGGAGCATGCCCCGCTGGTTATCAGGACCTGCGGCACAGGCTGCGTCATTGCCAAAAGTTTTGCCAGAATTTTCTATCGGAACGCCATCAATATTGGCTTGCCTATCCTGGAGTGTGAACAGGCGGCGGAGGAAATTCAGGCCGGGGATCAGGTCCATGTGGATTTTGATACCGGCGTGATCACCGATGAGACCACCGGAAAGCAGTACCGGGCAGAACCTTTCCCGGAGTTTATTCAGAAGATCATCCGCGCCGGCGGGCTGCTGGCATCCCTGAAGGAGGACTGACCATGGAGAAGAACATTGCTCTGATCCGGGGCGACGGCATCGGGCCGGAAATCGTGAACCAGGCGGTTCTCGTATTGGACCGCGTGGCGGAGATTTACGGCCACAGTTTTCACTATTCGGATGTGGATATGGGCGGCAACGCCATAGACAAATGGGGCGAGCCGCTGCCGGAGGCACAGCTTCAGAAGTGCCTGAATTCTGACAGTGTACTTCTGGGAGCGGTTGGCGGCCCAAAGTGGAACGATGTGCCCGGCCCTATGCGCCCGGAAAAGGGACTGCTGAAGCTCCGGGCCGCCATGGAGGTTTACAGCAACAACCGGCCCGCCAAAATCTGGCCCCAGCTGGCGGACGCCTCTCCCTTAAAGCCTGAAATCGTCGCCAGAGGCATTGATTTCATGATCGTTCGGGAGCTTACCGGCGGCATTTATTTCGGAACCCATGAGACAAAGCAGACGGATGGGCAGACGGTGGCAACCGATATTCTGACCTACAGCGAGACGGAGATCCGCCGCATTGGCCGCATTGGTTTCGAAACGGCAAGAAAGCGCGGAAAAAAGCTCTCCTCCGTAGAGAAGAGCAATGTACTGGATTCCAGCCGCCTGTGGAGAAAAATCATGCATGAGCTTTCCGAGGAGTACCCGGATGTGGAGCTGACGGATATGCTGGTGGACAACTGCGCCATGCAGATCGTGAAAGATCCCAGCCAGTTTGACGTGATCGTTACGGAGAATATGTTCGGTGACATCCTGTCCGATGAGGCCTCCATGATCACTGGCTCCATCGGCACCATTCCCTCTTCCAGCCTGGGCGGCACCACCCGGGGGCTTTATGAGCCGATCCATGGCTCCGCGCCGGATATTGCGGGCATGGATATTGCGAACCCCATCGGAACCATTCTGGCGGCTGCCATGATGCTGCGCTACAGCTTCGATATGGCGAAAGAGGCGGATTCCATTGAAAAAGCAGTCTCCGACACGCTGGACGCGGGCTTCCGCACGGCGGATATCCTGCCGCCCAGCGGCGATTTGCGGAAAATCGGCTGCCGGCAGATGGGAGCGGAAATCTGCCGGCGGGTGCGTTGACCGTTTACCGCCTGGCCCTTTTCTTCCATTTGGGGCCAAGCAGGGAGTCCACCAGCTGCTCGACCTCTGTTTTTTCACCGTTCAGGATCCGCAGAACGTCACTTTTCTGGTCATCGTTCGCGGCCCGGAAAAGCTTGATGAGCTTTTTTTCGGAAGCGGATAATTTTAGGGTGCCCGCCTCGTTTTTTGAGGCGGGTTTTTCGCCCTTTTCGGCATTCAGCAGGGACGCCTGGGTCACGCCGACAGCCTTGGCGATGGCTTTTAATGCCGCCTGAGTCAGTTCCTTTTCGCCGCGCTCGGCTTTGCCGATATCGGATGCCGTCAGGCCAACGGCATCGGCCAATGCCGCCTGTGTCAGCTTGGCGCCGGTACGGGCCTGACGAATCAATTCTCCCGTTTTCTTTCCCATGGCGTCACCTTAGTAATGCATGATGTGGGGGAGCACTGCCTTGCCAATCTTGTAGGGCACGCCCTCCATGGCTTTTCCGGCGTTTTTCAGCTCCTGGCGGATGGGCAGATGCTGGGGGCAGTGCTGCTCACATTTGCCGCAGCCGATGCAGTTGGCGGGGCCGGTGTAGTCCTTCCGGACGCCAGTGATCATAAAGTATTCTGTCAGGGATTTGAGATAGCCGTCAGTGGCCCGGCGGTTGTAAGCGGCGAAGATGCCGGGAATGTCCACGCCTCTGGGGCAGGGCATGCAGTACCGACAGCCGGTGCAGCCCACCTTCATGTTCTCATTGATGGCCGCCACGACCTTGGCCAGTACCTGCCGGTCTGCCTCCGTCAGCATACCGGGATGGCTCCTGTCCGCCGTTTCCAGATTCTCCCGTACCATGTCCAGGGAATTCATGCCGGAGAGCACGCAGGTGACTTCCTTTTGATCCCACAGCCAGTCAAAGGCCCATTGGGCGGGGGTGCGCCGGATTTCGGCATGCTCCATGACCTTTTTTGCCGCATGGGGCAGACCGTTTGTCAGCCGTCCGCCCCGCAGGGGCTCCATGATGACCACGGGCAGCCCCTTTTCCGCGGCTTTGCGCAGCCCGGTAACGCCTGCCTGGGAGTTTTCGTCCAGGTAGTTGTACTGAATCTGACAGAAATCCCAGTTGTAGACGTCCAGAAGAGAGCAGAACATATCGGAATTGCCGTGATAGGAAAAGCCCACCTGCCGGATCTGACCGGACTGCTTCTTTTCCGCCAGCCATTCCATAATGCCGAGATCGCACAGCCGCTGCCAGGTTTTGGTATCCGTCAGCATGTGCATCAGGTAATAGTCCACATGGTCGGTACGCAGGCGGCGCAGCTCTTCCTGAAAATAGGATTCCATGCTGTCCGGCTTTTTGATCAGATAATGGGGCAGCTTGGTGGCGATGTTCACCTTGTCCCGCAGCCGGTTCCGCTCCAGAATTTCCCCCAGGGCAGCCTCGCTGCCGGGGTAGACATAGGCGGTGTCAAAATAATTCACGCCGCCCCGGTAAGCCTCAAGAATTTCCTGCTCGGCCTTTTTCACATCCACCTTTCCGGCGGTCTGGGTAAAGCGCATACAGCCATATCCCAGCACGGAAATGGGATTTCCATAACGGTCCGTACGATATTGCATAGGTGGTGCCTCCTGATAGCTTGGGAAACTCTGAATAAATCGTCTGCGGCTGAGCGGCGAATCTTTTGCCCCCAGACTGCGGTTTGAAAAATGGGAAATACACAAAGTATTCCCTCATTTTCCAAACATTGCCTGGAGCCAAAATCTTTCGCCGTCAGCTCTTGCCGATTTAATCAGAGCTTCCCTTGATTTTCTCTCATTATACTGTTTCCCATGGAAAAACGCAATGGAAAACCACCGCGGCAGGGGCGGCAAAGCAATTGTTGGCCGGAATCCTGTTATCCGATAGAGACGGAAGGGTCCATCGAGGAGAAAAAGGACAAAAGAAAACCAGAAGCCGGAAACGGGAACAGGTTCCGGCCCGGGGGCAAAACGGAGGGCGCGGGAGGGGGACCCCCAATATTTCTCTTGAATGAGGCTTTTCCGGTTTGACAAGTGGCAAACCTGCTAAAATTCCAGCTTGCTATTTGTATGTTTTGCTATAAAATCCATCTGTCCGTAACAGAAAATACATATTTTGCAATTTGACGAAAAAACAATTGAAATCTGCACTGCTTTCGTGTATAATGTCACTGTTCGGGTGTCACGACCAAAACACCCCATTTTACCTCTGGAGGGCAGGTGCTCTCCCGAAAGGAGTTATTTTGACTATGTACACTGTAAACGCCATTCGCAATATCTGCCTTCTGGGCCACAGCGGCAGCGGCAAGTCCGCTCTGGCAGAAAGCCTTCTGTATATGACCGGCGCCATCGACCGGATGGGCAAGAACGCCGACGGCAACACCGTCAGTGACTACGACCCTGAGGAGATCCGCCGTAATATTTCTATTTCCACCTCTGTTATTCCCGTAGAGTACCACAATACCAAGATCAATATTCTGGATACCCCGGGCGGCTTTGATTTCTCCGGCGCGGTCATGGAAGCTCTCCGGGCCGCTGATGCGGCCATCTTGGTGCTTTCCGCCAAGGACGGCATTACCGTAGGCTTTGAAAAGGCCTGGAACTACTGCGAGGAGCGGAATATGCCCCGGTTTGTCTACATCTCCAAGGTAGACGAGGACCATTCCGATTACAACGCCACCTTTAACGCCCTCCGGGAGCGTTATGGCAATAAAATCGCCCCTGTCATCGTGCCCATTTGGGACGCCTCCCACAAGGTCACCGGCATCATCGATGTCCTCAACAAGCGTGCCTACGAGATGCAGAACCTGAAGCGTGTGGAAATCGAAGTGCCCGAGGACAAGGTTTCCGTTATTGAAGAATTCAACGATGCCTTGAAAGAAGCCGTGGCCGAGACCGATGAGGCTCTGATGGACCGGTTCTTTGAGGGTGACAGCTTTACTTACCGTGAAATGATCACGGGCCTGCACCAGGGCGTGCGGGAGTTGAGCCTGTTCCCGGTGCTCTGCGGCTCCGGTGTCAACTGCCTGGGCAGCCTCATGCTCATGGACCACATTGTAGACCTGTTCCCCAACCCTGTGGAGGGCAACTACCACAAGGCCACCACCGCCGACGGCAAGGTGGAGGAATTCGTGGTTTCTCCCGGCGGCGTTCCCGCGGCCTTCGTGTGGAAGACCGTGTCTGACCAGTTCGGCAAGTATTCCTTCATCAAGGTTCTCTCCGGCGAAATCACCCCGGATACGACCTTGGTCAACGCCCGCACCGGCGATACCGAAAAGCTGGGCCGCATGTATGTCATGTGCGGCAAGAAGAACACCGAGGTCAAGGTCCTCTCCTGCGGCGACATCGGCGCCATCGGCAAGATGGACAGGGTCAAGACCGGCGATACCCTGTGTGACCCCAGAAAGGTGGTTTCCCTCAAGCAGATCCCCTATCCGAAAGCCTGCTACTCCATGGCCATCGCACCCAAGACCCGGGGCCAGGAAGAAAAGGTTGGCACCGGCCTGAACCGGCTGAACGAGGAAGATCCCTCCTTCACCGTGGTCAACAACCCCGAGACCAAGCAGCTGGTCATTTCCGGCACCGGCGACCAGCAGCTGGATGTGCTGGTTTCCAAGCTGAAATCCCGCTTTGGCGTAGAGGCGGTGCTGACCACCCCCAAGATCGCCTACCGGGAGAAGATCAAGAAGACCGTCCAGGCCCATGGCCGTCACAAGAAGCAGACCGGCGGTTCCGGCCAGTTCGGTGACGTGTGGATCCGCTTCGAGCCTCAGGAGGAGCAGGACGAGATGATGTTCGCCGAGGAGGTCTTCGGCGGCTCCGTGCCCAAGAACTTCTATCCTGCCGTCGAAAAGGGCATTCAGGAAGCGGTCCAGAAGGGACCCCTGGCGGGCTACCCCATGGTCAACCTGAAGGCAGTGCTGTACGATGGTTCCTACCACCCCGTAGACTCCAATGAAATGGCCTTTAAGATGGCCGCTATCCTGGCCTTCAAGGAAGCCATGCCCAACGCCGGCGTGACCCTGTTGGAGCCCATCGGCTCTCTGAAGGTCACCATTCCCGACAGCTACATGGGCGACGTCATCGGCGATTTGAACAAACGCCGGGGCCGCGTCATGGGCATGAACCCCGACAACAAGGGCAACACCGTGGTAGAGGCCGAGGTCCCCATGGCAGAAATGAGCGGCTACGCCATTGATCTCCGTGCCATGACCCAGGCCAGAGGCTCCTTCGAGCTGAACTTCGAACGCTACGAAGAAGTCCCCAAGGCCAACCAGGCCAAGATCATTGCCGACGCCAAGGCAGCTGAATAACACATAAGAACAGGCCACCCCGAATCTGGGGTGGCCTGTAACCGTTTTTTCGCAATCTGCGCTGTGTGTAGGGGACCGCCGGTACCACGGCAGGGCGGTATCCTTCCGTTCTTTTGAAGTCTGGGCTCAATGGCGGCCGAGCAGATGGCGCTTCTTTTTGATGTCCTCTTCCTCCGGCCTTGCGCCGATGACCACGGTCTTCCTTGGAGACAGCAGCAGCCCTGCGCACAGGCCGGTCATAACGCACAGGGCCCCGCCAAGAGCCAGCTCCCGCTTGCGGACCAGCAGCAGGCCGTCCAGACTGTCCCAGAATTTTTTGATCTTTTCCATTGTTTGTGCCTCCTTCCTGTTGATAGCACCACTATAACAAAATCCTCTGAAGAAGTCAATGAACGTACCGTGAACTCCCCTGAATTCTCCTTGCTTTTCCGGCATATTTTCGGTATAATAACGAAGAAAGAGAATTGGCTTTCTCACTTGGAAAGGAAACAATACGATATGAGTGTACACGAATCCGGCGAAATGTACCTGGAGGCTATCCTGGTGCTGAGCCATCAGAATCCATTTGTCCGCAGCGTGGATGTGGGCGAGTATCTGGGCTATTCCAAGCCCAGCGTCTCCCGGGCTATGGGAATTCTCCGGGAGGAGAATTATGTCACTGTCAATAGAGACGGCGGCCTGGTGCTAACGGAAAAGGGGCGGACCCTGGCGGAAACCATCTATGAACGCCACACCGTGCTGTCCAAAATGCTGATAGGTCTCGGCGTTTCTGAGGATACCGCCGCGGCGGACGCCTGCCGTATGGAGCACGTTATCAGCGACGAAACCTTCCAGGCCATCAAGCGCCACGCCGCATCGCTGTGATGGAGAAGACCCACGACTGTACCTCCTGCACCGGCTGCAATGGCGGCTGCCCCGGCTGCGGGGGCTGCGACCACAGCCTGACCATGACCCAGCCGGAGATTGATTTTTTGCGGCGGCTGGCTCAGACGCCCTTTCTGCCCGTTGGCCGGGAACTGGGGGAGGAGACCCCTGTTTTTGAAAACAACGCCGCCATGACCCCGGTTTTGCAGGTTCTGGAAAAGAAAAATCTCATCTCCATCGACTATCGGCAGCCGCTGAAGGGCTGTGCGGAGGAGTGGTATCTAAGCTGCCCCGTTCAGGGCAGTCTGGCCCTTACCGAGCGGGGACAGAAGGTGCTGGACCTGATCGATTATCAGGGAATCTTATAGCGGGCAAACAGGACTTCTTTGAACGTTTTCCAAGAAAAGGGATTGACAAAGGCCTTTTATTGGGGTATTATGTCGGCAAACGAACACAAAAGGCATTGAAGGAAAGAGTAAGCGGTCACAGCCTTTCAGAGAGCCTCCATTTGGTGGAAAGGGGGCAAGCGCGAAGCCGCCGAACATGGTTCCGGAGCCGTGGGGGCGAATGGTTTAGTCTCCAACGGGGGCGCCCGTTACAGCGCGGGGGTATGCTGGTACTCCATGAGGCGTGTTCCTGTGAGGGGCGCGCGAAGCAAGGTGGTAACACGGTTTTTCCGTCCTTGTGCCTTACGGTACAAGGACGGTTTCTTTTTGAAGGAGGAATTATTTTGGCGGCAATTATCGAGCTGCAAAAGCTATGTAAAACTTTTGGCAGCGGCGAAAACCAGGTAAATGCCCTGCAGGATGTGTCCATCTCCATTGAGAAGGGAGATATTTTCGGCATCATCGGCCTGTCCGGCGCGGGCAAGAGCACATTGGTTCGCTGCATCAATCTTCTGGAGCGGCCGGACAGCGGCAGCGTCCTCTTCCATGGGCAGAACCTGATGGAGCTGAAGGACAAGCAGCTGCGCCAGCAGCGGCGGAAGATATCCATGATTTTCCAGAGCTTTAATCTGTTGGAGCAGCGGACCTCTCTGGGCAACATCTGCTTTCCCATGGAGCTCTCCGGTGTGCCCCAAAAGGTTGCGCGGCAGCGTGCTCTGGAGCTGCTGGAGACCGTAGGCCTGCCGGACAAAGCGGACGCCTATCCCGTGCAGCTCTCTGGCGGCCAGAAGCAGCGCATTGCCATCGCCCGGGCCCTTGCCTCGGATCCCGAGGTGCTGCTGTGCGATGAGGCCACCTCCGCTCTGGATCCCAAGACCACGGGGCAGATTCTGAGCCTGCTGCAAAAGATCAACCGGGAGCGGGGCATTACCGTCATCATCATCACCCACCAGATGTCCGTCATCGAGCAGATCTGCAACCGTGTGGCAATTCTGGACTCCGGAAAGGTGGCCGAGATCGGCGCGGTGGAGCAGGTCTTCTCCAATCCCCAGTCTCAGGCCGGCCGCCGACTGGTCAGCCCTGCCGTGGCAGAGCCAGCGGCCAACTGGAATATGCCCATTGCCCGCATCGCCTTCAACGGCGGCGCTTCCGAGGCCCCGGTCTTTGCACAGCTTATCAAGCAAACCGGTGTGGAACCCTCCATTATGGGCGCGGCAACCCGGAATGTAGACGGAAAGGCCTTCGGCACCATGCTGATTACGTTACCGGAGGACGAGGCCAAGAAGCGGGAAATTCTGAGTTTCCTGAACGGCTGCCAGGGCGTCAGCGCGGAGGAGGTACGGGAAAATGTTTGATTTGTTTTCGGATGCGGCTAAGGTTGCCGCTCAGATGGAAATCCTTTCCAGCGAATACGGCTTTGCCCTGTGGGAGACCCTGTATTCTCTGGCGCTGGAGGTTCTGTTTGCCTACGTCATCGGCCTGCCTCTGGGCGTGCTGCTGGTAACGGGGGAGCGGGACGGCATCCGCCCTCTGCCCCGGTGGCTTATGGCGGTGCTGAACGGTATTATCAATCTGCTGCGCAGCGTGCCCTTCCTGATTTTGATGATTATTGCCCTGCCCCTGTCCAAGATTATTGTGGGCACCAAGGTCGGCACGGCGGCAACGATCCCGCCTATGGTCATTGCGGCGTTCCCGCTGGTGGCCCGGATGGTGGAATCCAGCCTGCGGGAAGTCGATCAGGGCGTTGTGGAGGCGGCCCAGTCCATGGGCGCCGGGGCTTTCCAGATTGTTTCCAAGGTGCTTTTGCCGGAAGCTCTCCCCAGCCTGATTTCCGGCGGCACCATCACCGTCGCCACCATTCTGGGCTACGGCGCCATGGCCGGTATCATCGGCGGCGGCGGTCTTGGCAAAATGGCCATCAACTACGGCTACTATAATTTCAAGTTCATCGTCATGTGGGCCGCCGTCATTGGCCTGATTGTTCTGGTTCAGGTCTTCCAGTCTCTGGGTACCAGACTTGCCAATAAGTGCGACAAGCGGCTGAGTAAGAAAAATTAAATAGGCTTCCCCTGGGACGGTGCTATCGATCAAGTACAGTGTCAGCTCCGGCGCGTAGGGGGCGATGCCCTCATCGCCCCGCCTGTACGTCAACAGATCGGTGCGTTTGATTTTACTGATGCAAAACCTTTGGCTTTCGGGCCGATGTGGGCATCGGCCCCTACGCAGAAGTCCTTAAGTTGATGATATCCCCCAGGGGAAGGCTTAGAAATCGTTTTCACCGGGTAATCCCCGTTGAAATAAAACCCTTATGATAAGGAGCGTAATGAAAAAATGAAAAAGACACTTGCAATTGTTCTGGCCCTGGCTCTGTGCCTGGGCGCACTGACCGCCTGCGGCAGCAAGAAGGACTCCGGTGACAAGACCATCACCGTAGCCGCCTCTCCCACGCCCCACGCCGAGATCCTGAAGGTCGCCGGTGAGGTTCTGGCAAAGGACGGATGGACCCTGAAGGTCACCGAGTACGCCGACTATGTGGTTCCCAACAACGTTGTTGAGGACGGCGAGTGCGACGCCAACTACTTCCAGCATCAGCCCTATCTGGACAACTTCAACGCGGAAAACGGCACCCATCTGGTAAGCGTTGCCGCCATCCACTATGAGCCCTTCGGCATCTACGCCGGTACCAAGAACGCCATTGCTGATCTGGCCGATGGTGACAAGATCGCCATCCCCAACGACGGCACCAACCGCGCCCGTGCTCTGCTGCTTCTGGAGGCCAACGGAATTATCAAGCTGAAGGAGGGCGTGGGCCTGGACGCCACCGCTCTGGACATTCAGGAGAACCCCCTGAGCGTGGAAGTCGTGGAAATGGAAGCCGCCCAGATCGCCGGTGTCCGTGATTCCGTGGCTCTGGCCGTCATCAACGGCAACTATGCCCTGAACGCCGGTCTGAACGCCGGTACTGACGCGCTGGCCACCGAGGACCCCAACTCCGTCTCCGCCCAGACCTATGCCAATGTGCTGGTGGTCAAGGAGGGCAACGAGAACACCGAGAAGACCCAGGCCCTCGTCAAGGCGCTGACCAGCCAGGAGGTCAAGGACTACATCAACGAGACCTACTCCGGCGCTGTTGTGCCCATCTTCTAACTGCACCCCCCTCTCAGGGCAGCCAAAGCGGCTGCCCTCAGACTGTCTAAAAACCCCTTAAGGGCTTTTTAGACAAACTTTTGCAGTCTGCTGCGTGCATAATTTGTCCGCCTTTGGCGGATAAATTCCACACTTGCAGCCTGATAGGTATTTTCTGCCAGGTACACGCCCCGGCAGAAAATGATTGGACTTTATTCGCAGACAAAGGTCTGCGAACTCTGCGAGGCTTTTTCTACAAGCTGAGGGCAGCCAACGCGGCTGCCCTGAATTTCTGCGGAATTCTCCTTGACGAACCATGCTTAACGCGCTAGAATAGTAAAACTATCCTTGCGGAAAAGAGAAAAGTACCATGAATTGGAACGAATATTCCCTGGGTGTCCGCCGGGGGATGCCGGTAGGGGTGGGCTACCTTTCCGTGAGCTTCGGCTTCGGAACGCTGGCCGCTGCTCAGGGCATCCGGGTGCTGGACGCCTTTTTGATCTCTGCCACCAATGTCACCAGCGCCGGACAGTTCGCCGGGCTGACCCTGATGCTGGCCGGGGCCGGGCTGTGGGAGGTCATTCTGACCCAGCTTATCATCAATAGCCGCTATGCCCTCATGAGCCTGGCACTGAGCCAGCGGATGGGAGAGAAAATCGGCTTGATCCCAAGGCTTTTGGTTGCCTTTATGAATACGGATGAAATCTTTGCTCTGGCCATGTCCCGAAAGGAGCCGCTTACGGTGCCTTATCTGCTGGGGCTGGGGCTGCTGCCGTTCCTGGGCTGGACGGCGGGGACGGTGCTGGGGGCCTTGGCGGGGTCTGTCCTGCCGGAGGCTATCCGCACGGCTCTGGGGGTCATGCTCTACGGTATGTTCATCGCCATTGTCATTCCTCCGGCGAAGAAGGAACGTCCGGTGCTGGCCGCCGTGCTGATCGCTCTGGTTTGCAGCTGCCTGCTGGACTGGGTGCCTGTGTTTGAGAAGGTATCCGCCGGTATTGCCATCGTCATCTGCACGGTGCTGGCTGCAGGAATTTGCGCGGCCCTGTTCCCCATATCCGAGGAGGAAGCGGAGGAAGCGGTATGAGTATCTATCTGTATATTGCGGCCATGGCTCTGACGACTTATCTGATTCGCATGCTGCCCCTGACCATCTTCCGCAAGCCCATCAAGAGCCGGTTTCTCCGGTCCTTCCTCTATTATGTTCCCTATGCCTGTCTGACTGCCATGACCTTTCCCGCCATCCTGACCAGCGCCGGGACGCTGGCCGCCGGCATCGGCGCATTGGCTGTAGCCGTGGTGCTGGCCTATTTCGGCAAAAGTCTGGTGGTCGTTGCCCTCAGCTGCAGCGCCGCGGTGTTTGTGATCAATCTGCTCTGCGGGCTGCTGTGAGCCATTGAAGCGGCTGCAAAACTTAGGCTAGAGCTTTGAACTTTAGCCCTGTCCGCCCATGGGCTGGGTGCCTCCGGCGGGGAGCTTCTTGTCCCGCCAAGAAGCTCCACAAGAATGCGGCCTAAGGGAGGCGCTGTCGGCAAAGCCGATGATTTCATAGAGCGATTGCCACCGGCAATCGTTAGATAAGATTCGCTGCGCGACGCACCGCCCTCCCTTAGGATTCCTTTCCGGCCTCAGAACCAAGTTGGCTTTCAGCGCCGCCTTCCGGCGAGTACGGGGTGCAATCCCTAAATTTTTCCTGGTTCGATTCAATGAGGAAAATCAATTTTTGGGCTACTTTCTATTTGAATATCCTATTGCCCGGGTATTCCATGCCAGTGTGCGCACTGGCGCGGAATCGAGAAGCAGTTTTGGCTTTTGTGGACTGTTTTCACCGAGTGAAAACAGTAAAGAGGTCCCATTGATTCATAGATTTTAAGGTTTCGAACGCCTTCGATAGAACGCCGCCGAAACATTGATTCTCTAACGTAAAAGCGCGCCGGGAGGGATTCTTAAGGGAGGGCGGCTCTGGTGCGGGAGCAGACAGCGGTCAGCGCCTCCCTTGAGCCGCATTCTTTCCCCCTTTCTTGGCGGGACAAGAAAGGGGCCCCCGGAGGGACCCAGCCGAAATGCGGAAGGATTTTCGTTCGAAACAAGAAGCTTATTTCTTAAGTTAACAGGCTTGTGAGGAGGCAGCTTTTGCCGCCCCCAGCGGGATTAACATTGCAAATTTACGCATTTCTGCCCCATGGAAATGCGATTGTTTTACAAAGGAGACCTTTTTATGGGAATTATCGAACTGTTTATTCTGGCCGTTGGCCTGAGTATGGATGCCTTTGCGGTGTCGGTCTGCAAAGGGCTGGCCATGAAAAAGGCTCCCGCCAAAGCGATGGTCCTCTGCGGGGCCTGGTTCGGCGGCTTTCAGGCGCTGATGCCGCTGATTGGTTTCTTTCTGGGCACGCTGTTCATTGACGCCATCTCCGCCATTGACCACTGGATTGCCTTCGCTCTGCTGGCGCTGATCGGCATCAACATGCTGCGGGAAGCTCTGGGTAAGGACGAGGGGGAGCAGACGGACGCGGACCTGTCGGTCAGGACCATGTTCGTGATGGCTGTGGCGACCTCCATCGACGCGCTGGCCGTCGGCATCTCCTTAGCCATGGCGGGCGTCGGCAATATCTATCTGGCGGTACTGCTGATCGGCGCGACCACCTTTGCGCTCTCCGCCGTCGGCGTGAAGGTCGGCTCCGTCTTCGGCAGCAAATATGAAAAGAAGGCCGAAATCGTGGGCGGCGTCATTCTGATCCTGCTGGGTGTGAAGATCCTGCTGGAGCATCTGGGTGTGCTATGAAGAGAATCAGGCATCTGCCCATGTATGTGTGCCTGGTCATTCTGACCCTGGCATTCATCTGGGGCAATTCTCTTGTACCCGGGGACGTTTCCGGAGAGATCAGCGGCGGTGTGTTTGAAATGGTTGCCGGACTTTTTGCCGTGTTCGGGGACAAGGGGCAGCTGGTGCTGCGCAAGCTGGCCCACCTTACCGAGTACACCGCTCTGGGCTTTTTCCTGACAGGCCTGTGGAGAAACCTCAAGCGCCGGGAGCGGTTCACTCCGCCCCTGCTCTTTGGGCTCGCCGCTGCCTGTCTGGACGAGACCATCCAGATATTCTCCCCGGGCCGGGGCTCCAGCCTCATGGATGTCTGGATCGATTTTTCCGGGGTGTGCATCGGCTTCCTGCTCAGCTGGGGACTGCGGTGGGTTTTGGACAGAAGACAAGCGCGTAAGTAGGGGCCGATGTGAAATCGGCCCCTACTCGGCTGTTGACTCGATAATTTCTTTTTTATTTTGGGGGACAGGGTTTGAGAACAAACCTGTTACAACCAATTTGTAACCAAAATGACAAAACAATGCGCAAATAACTGAAAATATGATGGATTTCTGCGGAAATGGCCGTGAATAATTGCGCCGGAAACAGACAAAAACAATAGCCGTAACCTGCTTGTAATTATTTTTGTAATTTTTTGTAATTTTCCTCTTGACGAATTGGGATTCCTGGTATATAATACAGCTACAAACGAAAGCACCCGGAGCCAACCACCATACGGCTGGGGACTTTCACCAACCGCTGGTGTGTACCGGCGATCCAATCCATAATTTCTTTTAGGAGGAAAACAAAATGAAGACACTGAGCAAAAAGCTTCTCAGCCTGATGCTGGTAGCAGTCATGCTTGTCGCTGCGATTCCTTTTGCGGCGATGGCAGATACGTTGGAAGAAGAAAAAACGAATGTCAAAGTTGTTGGTGTGCTGGAAGATAACTCCCCCATTACCGGTTATGAGACTGTAGCAACCTTGGCAAAGGGTTTTGATACCGCCAATCCCGAGCACTTGGCCAATGCCTTCCTGTTTGGCAATCCCAGCGTTACGATTGATACTTCCAAGTATGCCATCGTGAAAGGCGTGTACGCTGAAACTAATGACACGTTGAATAACACGTTGACTGTAACCTTTAAGAAAGTCGCTCCCGCACCTGTTACTTACACCGTTAAGGTTGTTGGCGATGCTACCGCTACCGGCAGCAAGCAGATTGCCGCTCCTGCTGCTGACATTACCGGCGACTATGGTGCTGTCATTGCGGCGCTGAACAACGCTGGTCTGGGCGACTACACCAATGCGGCCAACTGGGAAATCACCAAGATTGAGCAGGATGATACCGCACATGTGGTTACCGTGACTGTCAAGAAGGTTGCCCCCGCCCCCGAACCTGCTAAGGATGTTGTTTACACCGTAAAGCTGACCGTGGACGGCGTTGCACAGACCGACAAGACCCTGACCTACAAGGATGGCGCGGTTGGCGATCTGAGCACCTGGGACAAGGTTATGAAGGAAATCGGCATGGATGCCTCCAAGTACGACATGGTTTCCTTCACCAATGTGAACAATGTTATCACCCTGTCCATCAAGACCAAGGCTCCCTCCGCCACCACCGTTAAGATCACTCTGAACGACGGCACCAAGGAGACCTGGCAGTATCCTGAGGTTGGTAAGTACTACTCCGACTACGCTGTGTTCTATCCCTCCGCGCAGGACGGCCGTACCCCTGAGAGCCTGAAGATCGAAGAGAACAACGGTTCCGTCCGTGTGGTCGATGTGGGCACCAAGACCGAGAACGGCAAGGTTCGCGCTACCGACGTGAAGGTCACCATTCAGTGGAAGGCCGCTGACCGCAAGATCAACTTCTACACCGACTCCACTCTGGGCAAGATCTTCAAGACCCTGACCGTTTACTCCGGCAAGGCCATTGGCGAGCTGCCCACCGAGGTCAACGGCAAGGCTGTTGAGTACTGGACCGTCTGGGGCACCCGGATTTATCCCACCACTACTTACAACTGGACTGCTGACGCTGTGAACGCTGTGCCTCACTTCGTCGGTGAGAGCGGTAAGGTTTACCTGGAGATCTATGTCAACGGCAACCGTACTTCCAAGTATGCCCAGAGAGACATCACCCACAAGCTGCAGGACGGCGTTATCTACCGCGACACCCTGCTGGATGTGATTCGTGACGGCGTGAAGAACAACTCCCTGAAGCTGTCCTCCGTCAGCTATCTGTTCGACGAGTCCGAGTGGAGCGCCTATGTCCGCGACTCCAAGAAGACCACCACCAACACCAAGGTGCAGATCGGTGATTCCGAAGATGCCCGTTACATCTACGTCATGGTCAACGGTGTCACCACCAAGACTTCTGACTCCACCAACCCCAAGACCGGCGATACCGCCAAGCTGGGCGTTGCTGCCGCAGTCCTGGCCGTTGCAGTGGTTGGCTTCGGTGCAGTGATCGTGGTCAACAAGAAGAAGGGCGTTCGGTAAACCTAATCCCCTGAATTGAAAACCCACCCCCTCCGGCTTCCCGGAGGGGGTTCCTGTTGCCCTTTTCGGGGCGGTGTGGTATACTGAAAGTCCCGAAGCCTTCCCCTGGGGAAGGTGGCAGGGCGCAGCCCTGACGGATGAGGGGCGGTACAGGCTTCCTTGCGGAACAGCCTTACATTCTGGTCAGTAGGGGCCGATGCCCACATCGGCCCGGAAGCCGACGGTATGGGCGTGTCCGTTTTTTCCGCCCGCTCTGGTGTCGTACCCAGCGGGGCGATGTGGGCATCGCCCCCTACATGAGATCGCCTGCTGTTTTCTTGTAGGGACCCTACGGTGAAAATCGCAAGGGCTTATTTTGTTCGCATTGACTCAGGGTGTAAAACGAAAAAGATAGATTACGAGGATAACTACCATGCTGTGTGACTGCCATATTCATATGGTCCTGGACGGGGAAAACTGGCGGGCGGCCATTGCCCGGCATAAAAATGGACCGGACGAGGTCTATGTCCGCAAAACGCTGGAAAACTACGCCCGTCTGGGTTTTGCCTACCTTCGGGACGGAGGCGATAAATGGGGCGTAGGACTGCTGGCAAAGCAAATTGCCCCGGAGTACGGCATCCGCTATACGTCCCCCGGCGCGCCGCTGTGCCGGGCCGGGCACTACGGTGGCTTCATCGGCGAAAAGTATGCCGATGAAAAAGAATGCGCGGCCCTTGTGAGAACACAGAGAAGCGCGGGGGCGGATTTCATCAAGCTCATGATTTCCGGCATCATGGATTTTGACCAATTCGGCGTCCTGTCAGAGCCGGGCCTTGCCCCGGAGGAAATCCGGCAGGCCATCCGCATTGCCGGGGACATGGGACTTTCCGTCATGGCCCACGCCAACGGCGCGGAAACGGTGATTGCCGCGGCGGAAGCTGGGGTGGATACCATTGAACACGGCGCCTACCTGACCCGGGAGGCGCTGGAGGCCATGCGGGAAAACAACGTCATCTGGGTGCCTACCCTTTCCACCATTGGGAACCTGCAGGGGAAAGGACGCTTCAACGAGCAGTCTGTAGAGAAGATTCTGAAAAGCGCCATGGATAACGTGGCTCTGTTTGCCTCCATGGGCGGTTTTGTTGCCCCGGGAACAGACGCCGGAGCATGGGCCGTGCCCCACGGCAGCCTGACGGAGTACGCCCTTCTGAAACAATGCCTGGGGGAGCGCTTTGAAGCGATTCTGGACCGGGGCACACGGGAATTGGAGGCCCGGTTCTGATGGAAATCAAAATTACCCGCGCCCGGCGCAAAACGCTGTCCCTGCGCATTCTGCCGGACGGCAGTCTGGACGTCCGGGCTCCGCTGGACATGCCCAAGCGGGAAATCGACCGTTTTCTGGGGGAAAAGGCGGACTGGATCGAGACAAACCGGGCGCAGGTCCTCCGGGACCGGCAGCTGGGGGAGAAAAACGCCATCACCGCGGAGCAGCTGGAGACCCTGAAGGACCTGGCGCAGGGACCAATTCTGGAGAGCCTGCGTGCCTTTGCTCCCCAAATGGGCGTGACCTATGGCCGGGTGACCATCCGGTGTCAGAAAAGCCGCTGGGGCAGCTGTTCCGGCTCGGGGAATCTCAATTTCAACTGCCTGCTGGCACTGGCACCCCGGGAGGTGCTGGACTATGTGGTGGTCCACGAACTGGCCCACCGAAAGCACATGGATCACTCCGCCGCTTTCTGGCAGGAGGTGGGGCGCGTTTTGCCGGATTACCGTGCCCGCCGGGACTGGCTGCGGAGAAACGGCGGTGCGCTGCTGGCAAGGGTAAGGTAGAATGCGAGAAAATGGTCAGAAAAGAATTGAAAATGGAATTGCTTTCGGTATCCAAACATGATACTATGGTTTTATCAAAAAATAATATTTTACGGGAGGAGCAACCCTTATGTTTTACAGAAATGCGCGCATTTTTTGTTCTGACTTTCAGTTCCGTACCGGTGCCTTTGAGGTGAAGGACGGCAGATTCGGCGCCGTTCTGCCGGAGAATGTCCCTGCGGACGCCATTGATCTTGGCGGCGCGACCGTGATCCCCGGCCTGGTGGAGATCCACAGCCACGGCAACTCCGGCGCGGACTTTTCCGACGGCGACTATGAAGGCCTGAAGAAAATGGCTGCGTTCTACGCCCGGCAAGGCGTCACATCCTTCGCCCCCGCCTCCATGACCCTGCCCTATGATGTGCTGGAAAGAGCCTTTGCCACGGCCGTTCAGTTGAAAAAGGAGCAGCCCAAGGGACTCAGCGTCCTGCGGGGTATCCAGATGGAAGGGCCCTACTTCTCCTACAAGAAGCGCGGCGCCCAGAACCCCGACTATCTGAAAAATCCGGATTTTGAGGGCTTCAAGAAGCTGTGGGAGGGCTGCGAGGGCCTGGTGAAAATCGTGGACGTGGCCCCTGAGCTGCCCGGCGCAAAGGAATTCACCGAACAGGCTTCCAAGCTCTGCGCCGTGTCCGTGGCCCACACGGATTCCGACTATGACCACGCCCGGGCGGTGTTCGATGCGGGCGCAAGTCACCTAACCCACCTGTACAACGCCATGCCTGCCATTTCCCACCGGGCTCCCGGTGTCATTCCCGCCGCTGTGGAGACTCCGGGCGTCACTGCCGAGCTGATCTGCGACGGCTACCATGTGCATCCCGCCTCCGTGCGTCTGGCCTTCTCCATGTTCGGCGGAGACCGGATGTGCCTGATTTCTGACTCCGGCCGCTGCGCCGGTATGCCGGAGGGAACCCAATTCCAGCTGGGCGGTCAGGATTGCTGTCTCCGGGACGGTGTTGCCAGGCTGACTGACGGCACCATCGCCTGTTCCGCCACCAATATGTGGGTCTGCCTGACCAACGTCATCCGCTGGGGCGTGCGGGAAGAGGACGCCGTCCGCGCCGCAACCTACAACCCCGCCTGCGCCATTGCCGCGGACAAGGAGGTTGGCTCCATCGAGGAGGGCAAGGTCGCTGACTTCCTGGTCTGCGCGCCGGATTATTCCTCCATGCAGGTGTACCTGGGCGGAGAGAAGCTGTAAAGTAGCTTTTCAGAAGAGCGGGGCCGCAATTGGCCCCGCCCTTTTTGAATCCGTATTTCTGCTGAACGGTAGCCGGCAGTCCATGCAATTTCACTGTAGGGGGCGATGCCCTCATCGCCCCGCTGGGTGCGTCCACGGAACGGTTAGAAAAAACAAACATGCCTGTGCCGTCGGCTTTCGGGCCGATGTGGGCATCGGCCCCTACAGGCTGAAAGGCATGGCCACTCCGCAGGGAAGCTTGTACCGTCCTGCTGCCTTCTCCAGGGAGAAGTCTGTAGTATCTGTTTGCACACCCCCGAAAGATCTAAGAGGAGGATCTATGTTCAAAAAGTACATCGGCGACCGGGCGTTTTATAAGCGCGTGTTCCAGGTTGCCGTGCCAATTATCATTCAGAATGGCATTACCAATTTCGTTTCTCTGCTGGATAACATTATGGTCGGCCAGGTGGGCACACTGCCCATGAGCGGCGTTTCCATTGTGAACCAGCTGATTTTTGTGTTCAACCTGTGCGTTTTTGGCGCCAGCTCCGGCGCCGGGATTTTTACGGCCCAGTTCCACGGCAGGGGAGACGCGGAGGGGGTCCGGCATACCTTCCGGTTTAAGTTCCTGATCTGCGCCGCACTGGCCGTTGGCGCGGGGGCACTGTTCTTTCTGGATGGTTCCAACCTGATCAGGCTCTACCTTACCGGCGAGGGAGACGCGGCGGACGCCGCCGCGGTGCTGGGCTATGGCCGGGATTATCTTCTGGTCATGCTCTGGGGTCTGCTGCCCTTTGCGCTGTGCAATGCCTACGCCAGCACTTTGAAAGAGAGCGGCGAGACCTTTGTCCCTATGGCGGCAGGCGTAGCGGCCGTGGCAGTAAATCTGGTGCTGAACTATGTTCTGATTTTCGGCCACTTTGGGGCTCCTGCTATGGGCGTCCGGGGTGCGGCATTGGCAACGGTGATCTCCCGGTACGCGGAGCTCCTTCTGGTTGCCGGATGGACCCACCGGAACGCGGTGAAGCATCCCTTCATTCGGGGAGCCTACGATTCCTTGTCCATCCCCAGACCGCTGCTGCGGAACATCGTCGTGACCGGTATGCCTCTGCTTGCCAACGAACTGCTGTGGTCTCTGGGCGTGGTCACCATGAATCAGTGCTATTCCACCTGCGGTCTGGATGTGGTGCCTGCTATGAATATCGCTGCCACATTGGGAAATCTGGCGGGTGTGGTCTATCAGTCCCTGGGCGTCAGCGTGGGAATCCTGATGGGCCAGATGCTGGGCGCACGGCACAGTGAGGAAGCGGTCCGGGATACAAACCGGAAGCTGATCGCCTTCTCCGTAGCCTCCGGTACCTGCTTCGGCCTGCTTATGGCGCTGGGTTCCGGCGCGTTCCCCTCCATTTACAATACCACGGAGACTGTGCGGAACCTTGCCCGGGATCTGATTCTTATCTGTGCGCTGGTCATGCCCTTCCAGTCCTTCGCCAACGCCACCTATTTCACCCTGCGTTCCGGCGGCAAGACCTTCATTACGTTCCTGTTTGACAGCGTGTTCATGTGGGTCTGCGGAGTTTCTCTGGCCTTTACGCTGAGCCGGTTCACAAGCCTGCCCATCCTGCCGCTGTTCGCCCTGTGCCAGATGCCGGATGTGCTGAAATGCGTGGTAGGTCAGTACATGCTGAAAAAAGGCAGCTGGATCCAGACTCTTGCCTGACCCCAACATTTATTAAAGAACCAACAAAAAGTGTCCCCCCAATACCGGCTGTCCGGTATTGGGGGGACATATCCTGGCGGGCGGCCCGGAGGGTCAGCGGGTGACGGTGCTGCTGTAGACGGTGGCGGATTCGATGAAGGCGCCGCTGGTGCTGTAGACGTTGGCTACCGTTTTGGTGCGGTAGGTGCCGGAGGAGAGGTAGCGCTGGCCGGAGCAACTGGCGTAGGAGGTGCCGGAATCCGTCAGGGTGGCCATGTCATCCCAGCCGGAGGAGGAATTGGCGCGCTGCAGCGTAACGGTTACGGAAATTGTTACGGTGCTGTTGGCGCTGGCAAAGCCGGAGAAGATATAGGTCCCGGCACCGGCGGGGTATAAGGCAGCGTTGCAGCTGGTCATTTCTTTGAACCTGGGGGAGACGGTATACAGTTTGCCGTTTGTCAGGCCCTCGGCAGACACGGATACGCAGGGAAGCAGCAGAAGCAGGACGAGAAGCAGAGAAACAATTTTTTTCATAGGAATACCCCTTTCTATAGTTCCGGAAGACTCTTCCATATAATAAGAGGCGGAAAACGCGGAAGCCGCAACAGTTAAAATTGGAGCAATTCCGCAATCTGGATAATATCGGCAAGGGAGGTATTCGCGCTGATCTCCACCAGGTATTCGTCTTTCACCATGGAAAGCATATACGCATTGTGCCGTGTGTCCAGGACGACCTTGGCGGAAACGCCCTGAATTGTGGGTTCGGAGATATCCTCAAGGCCTTCGGTATTGACGAGCATGGTCCCCAAATGGTTCGCGTCCATAATGGTAATATAAATGCCGTCTGTCCCGCCGTCCGCGGGGGCATAGCGCAGCCGCCAGCGCCAATTGTCGGTATCATTGGAGTCCCCCAGCTGATACCCATCCGGGATCCAGGTGGGGAAAACGGGACAGCTCCAATCCTCGGGAACCAGGGACTGGTCCGCTATTGAGATGTTGCTGGGTACGAGAATGGCGTTGCTGGGATTCCGATTGGTCAGGAAGAAGGTGGTGATGGGCTCCCGGGCGGCCTCTACGGTACCGTAAATGCCGCCCAGCAGCAGCCCTGCGGTGAGAGCCGTGATGGCGGCGCTCCGGCCAACCTTTTTTATAGCGGAGAGTGTTTCACGGCGGGCAATGTGGGCTTTCAGCAGCTTTTTCGTGCTGCTTGCCGTGTTCTGAAGCCAGACTTCATCCACCTGCATGGACTGGGCGGCTTCCCACTGCTCCAGCAGTCCGGAATCCACCAGCCGGGCCGCGTCCTGCAGAAAGCGCTCGTCATAGTAGGCCAGCTCCATATCCGGGGAAAATCCTTCGCTCATTTTTCTGCCTCCTCACCGGTAGACTCCAAATAATACTTTTTCAGCTTTGTTCTGGCACGGGTCAGGATCATCCGCACACTGGGCGCGGAGACGCCGATGACTCTGGAAATATCATCGTCCGATTGGTTATAATAGTATTTCATAAGGATCGCCGTTTGGAATTTCTCCGGCAGCTGGGAGACGCATTCCTTCAGGGCGGCGATATTCTCCTCCCGGATGATGTGTTCCAGCATTTCATCGGGGAGCGCGTCCAAATCGTTCGCGTCCTCAATGGAAAGGGTATTGCTTTTTTTCGCGGCGGAGCGCAGACTTTCGTGCTTGACGATGGCCAGACAGTAGCGGAACAGACGCTGTTCGTCAAAGCCGCGAATATTGTCGTAGTATTTGAGAACCGCTACCATGGCATTCTGTACACCGTCCTGGGCGCAGTCGTAATCATGGACAATGGAATAGGCGAATTTGCTGAAGTCAACAATGTGCCGTTCTATAAACGATTCCAGAAATTCGGAATCCGGAGAGCCGCGCTGAAAGGGCACTGGGCATATCTCCTTTCTACTCACCTGTTCTGAAAAATGTAGAAAAATTCTGTGTTTTACTGTTGCGGAAAGCCGGTTTGCTGCCTCTGATACTTAGAGGGAGGTTGGAGGTGGACATGGAAGAGAACATATATGACAACCAAAAAGCAAGAGAACTTCTGGAGGCACTGGGCATTCCGTCCTATCTGCGGGGATACCAGATGACCCTGCTGGCGCTGGAATACATTGCGGACGATCCGCGGCGTATTGAGGGAATACGGAAACAGGTTTATCCACCTATGGGAGAGCGGCTGCAATGCGATGCCGCAGCCGTGGAAGGGGCCATCCGCCGCACAACCGAGAGAGCCTGGAAAACGAACCCGGCTCTGCTGGGAGCGCTCTGCGAAGAAGCGCGGGAACACAAGCCCCAGCCAAGAGATTTTCTCTGGGCACTGTACAGTGCCTGCTGTAAATAGGCTGTCATCCAATATGACCCCCAAATGCCGGCTTCCTTGCCCGGCACTTGGGGGTCACATCGACTTCCTGGAGTAACGGATACCGCTTAACCATACATTTTACGCTTAGAATATACCGCAGAATTGCCTTCGTGTCAATGGAAATCGACGCAAAACCACGGAAATTGCAAGGAGCTGTCTCAAAATAGCAAAATGCCCAAAAAGAACAATGTCATTGCGAACCAGCGCGCACGCTGGTGTGGCAATCCCCCCGATTTTCAAACATCTGCGTTAGAAAATCCTGGATTTTACGTCTA